>CENZ01147973.1_pt1 | contig 11502 bp, 6 predicted proteins | sample 361341 | NCBI WGS metagenome assembly CENZ01 (sample SAMEA2619782, study PRJEB7988) | marine metagenome | biome: marine biome (ENVO:00000447); feature: deep chlorophyll maximum layer (ENVO:xxxxxxxx); material: "saline water (ENVO:00002010), including plankton (ENVO:xxxxxxxx)" | depth 50 m
GAGCAGTATGATACTCATAGTGTTAATATATCCAATAAGACAACAACTGGATTCAAGGCAACATGGTTAGGTAATGATGGAACATCTCCATTATCACCTGCTACTTTTGGTGGTGTTCTTTTAGTATATGCTTCAACACCTACTAAGAATGTTGGTGCTGCTTTAGAAGATGTTTCTGTTACTGTTGAATCACCAGGAACAAATAATCTTCAGTATAATAATACAACTGGTGCTCTTACATTCACACCATATCTTCTACCTACATCAACCTCAAGTGATTTAGGTGGTGTTAAGGTTGATGGTACTACTATTACAATTAATAATGGAGTCATTACAGCATCTGCTGCTTCTCCAAGTGTTGATAGTCTTACTGATACAACAATAGGAACTAAGACTGATGGTGATATTCTTAAATGGAATGGTACTAAATGGGTTAATGTTCCATTATCAGATGATGTAGGTGTTCCAAGATATACTGCCTTTGCTAACTTCCCATCTGCTTCTGCTAATCAAGGTCAATTAGCATTCTCTGATAATAATAAAGCACTATATCTTTCTGATGGAACAGATTGGGCTGGTCAGAGAGTAGTAACAACTAGTCATTCAGCATCAGATTTCGATACTGTATTATCCAATTACGAAAAAAATTATACATTTGCTGCTACTGATTATAGTGGTCAATCTTCTAAAAAGAGAATTAGATTATCTGAATCAACTGGTAATACATTTAGTGAATTTATTCTTGTTGCTGGATCTGGATTATCAATAGCAAAATCTACTAATGGTAGTAGCGAAACTGAAATTGCTCTTTCATTGGGTGGTGGTGCGTTTACTCTTTCTGCTGAGACTGATTCTGGTCAATATAATTCTACATTAAGACTAGGTGATACTACAGAAGGTACAAATACAGACATTAAATTTGCTGGTGCGAATGGAATGACTGTTGAAAGGACTGATGCTACTACGCTTACCTTCAGACAGACTTCTGTTAGTGAAAATGATTATACTGACAATGATGCAAAGCAAGCAGCATTTTCTGCTTTAGATGCTGGTACTCATACTGGTATAACTATTGCCCAGAATGCTACAACAAAAGCAATTAGTTTAACAGCAACCAATAGTAGTTCTGGTGGTGAGACTTATGATCTTACTGGTAGAAGCACTACAAGTAATGAAGCTATCATTGATTTAACCGATAGTCAGAATAATAAGGATAGTATTCAATTTGTTGGTAGTAATGGAACTACAGTTGCTTGGGATAATACTTATAATAGAATTACAATTGGTAGTTCTACAGTTAATATTCCAGATTGGACTGTTGATGGTGGTACAACAGCAAGTCCTACAGGAAATGCTGGTGGAATTTTAAATAAACCAGCATTAAAAGATATTGCGACAACTGGAAAGATTAAAGATGCTCAAGATGTTTCTGCGATTGATCCTAGTGCTAATAGTATATTAAAGTATGATACTGGATCATCTAAGTGGGTTGCTTCTTCAAATAATCTTGCTGATCTTACTAATGTTTCAAATACTGCACCTTCAAATGGTCATGTATTAAAATGGGATGCAGCTCTTAGCTTATGGAAACCTGACGTTGATGCTTCTGGATCTGGTGGTGCTAGTAACTTTACTGAACTTGGTGATACACCTAGTACCTTTACCTCTAATGGTGGTAAATTCTTAAAGGTTAATTCTGCTGAAGATGGTTTAGAATATGGTGATGCTGCTGGTGCTTCTGTTATAGAAGATGTTGATGGCACTAGTTCTAGTATTGCTAATAATGATCGTGGTGAATTAGATATTACAGGACAGACTGTTTACACATTATTTAAAGTTAAGGCAAGTGTTGCTTCATGGGTTAGACTATATGTTGATGCTACTTCAAGAACTAATGATTCTATGAGAAGTGAAGGTGAAGATCCATTACCAGGTAGTGGAGTTCTTGCGGAAGTTAGAACTACGGGGGTAAATGAAGAGGTATTAATAACACCTGGTGTCATGGGATTCAATAATGATAGTCCAACACGAACTAAGAAAATTTATGTAGCAATAAATAACAGGAGTGGTAGTGCAACAACCGTTACCGTGACGTTGACCATACTAAAACTAGGAGAGTAAAAGAATGGCAGTTGTAGCTGGAGAAAGAATAGTTAGTGGCACTTCTGGATGGGGTGATAGTGATGTATTGGATAAACTTGAAGAAGTATTTGCTGATCTGAAACTTCATGGTGGAACTCCAAAATATGGTGTACCAACATTTTGTAGTCCTCCTGGTTGCTCTGATACTACTCAATATCAAACTTATACAAGATCCAAGACTTCTGCTGGATCAGTTGCTTGGAGAAAATGTGGTGGACAGAATGCAGATAGAACTAAATTTACAAGAACTTTTGACGCATACGCAAAGACTGGAAATACCAAGTGGCAGATAACAGAATATTGGCAACCAACAGGTGCTTCTGCTTCTGCTAATACACTTACTGTTCCTGCTAATGCAGCATTGGAAACAGGAAAGGAAGTTGTTTGGTGTCCAAATCAGAGTGATAATAATTACAATATTGATTTACTTACACTAGGCGAAACTTATTATATAATAAGAGTTGATGAGACTACTGTTCAGCTTGCTACATCTCTTGCTAATGCAACTGCAAATCCTGCTGTACCAAAAACTATTGGTGGAAATACTCCTGTCGGTGGATCTTGGAGTGCCAATACAAGATTATATGATCCAGTAAATACTGATACAGAGAATCCAACAATTAAGGCAGAAGTTGGTGATAATTTAGTTTTTAATTTTCCAAATACTGATGCTACATCTTTTAAAGTATATCAGCAAGATTTAGCAGGTGGCGATTCTTTAGATAGTACTAAGGAATTTACCTCTGCAAATCATGGTACTTTAGATTTCTATAGTTATAGTAATTCAACTACTTACTACCCATCATATACTGGTAATACTACGTATACTTTTAATAGTTACAGAGGATTTAAGCAAACTGATCATATCAAAACTACTAGATATCCAATGTCAAGTGGAACTTTTGAATTAAGTGTTGATAAACCATCTCATATGGGTCAGGGTGGAACTCATGAAGGATCAGGTTATGAAACTACTGATACGAGGGTTGATGATGGTTGGTATGGTAATAAAAAATGTATATACAATTATGTTCATTCATCATACCCTGCTATGGTGGGTGAAATAGAATTGATAGGAAAGAGTAATTCTACTAACTCTACATCTTATAATCCTTTCTGGGATATAAAAATCCCTGCATCAGTTGGTGGTGGAAATAATAAAGGTGCTCTTGATTTGTATTTAAGAGTAACAAGGTGGAAGAAGTATAATGAGTATACTGCTGGTGCGGCTGGTGCTGTAAAGAGTATAGAAGTTATTAATGTAGCATCCTCTTCGACTAACCCTTACAACAGTGGGTCTGGTCTTGATGGTGGATGGGGTGGTGATGGAAATGCTGTTACCTTTACAATATCAGGAGCTGATACGGGTGGAGCAGCAACTACAAATGATATTGTATTTGGTGCTAACACTGACGAAACCAGTAGTGGTAGTGGGGATGGAAAACCATCTTTACAATTTACAAATTTTGGTGGTTCTAGCGATAATAAATTTTTTATAAAATCTAATAATGGTAGATTTGCCGTTCTTAGAGTTGTTAATGACGCTTCTAAAAAGTATGGAACTACTTTTTATAGTTTTGTGCCTTGTTATAATAGTGGTTCTAGTGGTAAGAATCATGTATTTTATGTTAACTCAGGAACTTATTATGAGGTAATGAATAGTCATGGTGTGAATGCTGATTATAATGCCTCTTCAACTAATAATTACTCTTATCAATATGGATATTGGTGTGGAGTAGTGGGTGAGGAGAGACAATCAGCTCCTTGGTCTGGTGGATATTCAGGTAGTGATAGTAGCTATTCTTATCAAGGTAGTACTGGATCTAATGAGTATAAGCGTGGTGGATGGTATCAATATGCTAGACAAGCAAATCCAACTGATGCCGCATTAAAAATAAAATGGTGGAGAGGTAATGCTTCAGCAAATCAAGATTCTAATTTCGCTATTATATCTTTTGTCCAGACAGAGGCTACTAGTCCTGTGACATGGTTTACCTTTAGTTTACCTGCTAAGAGAATAGATAATAATGCTGGTGCTAATGCTTTCATGACACCAAATCCAGGAATTGATTATGATGAATTGTATAATGGATGTATTACTACATGGGATCATCGTAGATCTGCTGGAAAGATTACTGCTGCTGATGGTGTAGACAATGATGATATACTGGAGGTAGAAACTAGAGCACTTGGTTATGATTATTATGATTGGTGTCCAGGTTACGCACCAAAGCATACGTCCAGTAAGACTAGAGAAGCAATTTATGGGTATATAAGAAATACAAACATAAGTAATGGTACTCGATCTTGGGCTAATTCAGGAGCTGCAGCAAATTATTTGTGGGAACCAAATATCAATCAATACTATCCGAGACTTAGTGGATATCAGACTGCTGGTTCAGCTTCACCTGGTCACATATATTATAGAAATGGTACTTATGATGGAACTGCTGCTACTTCAGATTGGTATAGACCAGTAAAAGGTATTCCAATTAATCCTAATTTAATCCCTTGCCCATATTATTTACCTGATGATTTTGTATTGATACAGGTTGGATCTACACCAGGTACTACACATTATCGAAGTGGAGATACTATAACTGTTGTTTCTGGTGTTGAGATTTATACTATAATATATGCAGCTTATGATCGTCTTGAAGATGGTGCGGATCTGGGATCTGATAATGTTGTAACTGCTATGCTTCTTTGTGCTAGGACTACATAATGGCAAGTTTTGATCTTACAAATAGTATGACTTCTGGTGCTGTTTATTTTGGCAACTACCGAGATCCCAATGATAGGAATAATGTTTTAGGTAGAGAAGGTGGTGGAGGTTCCAATATAGAGTATGAGGAGATGGGTGTTATTCTTTGGTCAACTACGAGGGAAAAATTTTCTTCTATTGTTCGTACTATTACTGATACCTTTGTACCTAGAAATAGATCTATTTCAGGATTGAGTAATAGTACACCTGGATATTTGACAGGTAGAAGACCTTCCACAGGTCAACAATATCCTAGAGGATATTACAATAAATAAATTCTGGAGGATAGATTAAAGTATGGCTATAAATTTTCCAAATAATCCTAGTAACGGAACAGTCTTTAGTGCTGAAGGAAAGACTTGGATTTTTGATGGTATTACTTGGGTTAATCAATTAGTTCTTCCTGTAGGATCGGCAACTACTCTTGGTGCTTATAAGGTAGGTAGTGGTTTAGGTGTTAATCCTGTTACTGGAGTACTAACTGTTACTGATGCTCCAGCACTTGCTGGTATATCCACTAGTGGATCTACTACTTTTAATGATCTGACAGTTACTAATCTAAATGTAACTGGAACTCGTTATGGTGAACTGGCTGGTAGTGAAAGTACGGTTGGGACTAGTGGATTTTTATATAATGTAATATCATTTCCAAGAGAGATTAATGTTACTGAGCATACAGAAATCTTTCCAAACATGCTTGATGATATAACATATGTGAAACATGAGAGTGTAACTATTAATGAAGATGTAGATTTAACTATCTCTTCTGGTGATTTTATTATAAACAGGTGATCTATATTTGGTATAAATACAATTAACATTGGTAATCGGATAAATTAATGTCTAGGCTTAGAGCAGATAAAATTGTTAACAAAGCCGCAACAGCAGCACCAGAATTAACTTATGGGGCAGATGTACCAATTGCTGGTACTATTACTGGTGCAGGTGGTATTAATATCACTGGTGTGGCAACCGCAAGTAAATTCGTTGGTGATGGTTCAGGACTTTCAGGTGTTATTGCGTCTGGTACTGGTATCGTTTGTTTTGAAGATGGATCTTTAGTTGGTACAGCAGGGACATTTAACTTTGGAACTAATATTGCAGTATCACCACCCTCTGCTGGTGTAGCAACTATTTCTTCAGTTAACACAGATACAAATACAACTTATGGTTTCTTATCACAGAACGATGGAAACGGTAATGCGATTTTAAGATTAGCAGGATCAGATACTTCTAATGATGATACTCTTATAACAGCAGGAAGTGGAATTAATTTCACTGGAATTACTGCTGGTGGATTCAGTATAGAGAGTTCATTATCTGGATTGGCAAATGTTGTAGAGGATACGACACCTCAACTTGGTGGTAATTTAGATTTAAATGGCAATACTATAAATGGAAGTGGTGGTATAAGTATTACTGGTGGTGTATCGGCAACTATCTTTACTGGTGCTTTTAATGGTGCTTCTAATGGATTAACTGGTACTCCAGATATTACAGTAAGAAATGTGGTTGGTGCTTCGGCAACCTTTACAGGTGGAGCATCATTTGGTGGTAACGTTTCTATTGCTGGAACATTAACATATGAAGACGTAACGAATGTAGATACTGTTGGAATATCAACCTTTAATGATGATACTTATTTTGCAGGAACTCAGGGTTCTGGACTTTATAAGGGAATGTATTGGGACAAGAGTTTAAGTGCTCTTCAATTTGATGATGCAGTTAAAATCTATATGGGTCCAACAGCAGATAGTCCTGGATGGACTGGTGCTGGATCAACCCAAGCAGGTCCTGGTGCTACTTTAGAATTAGATGGTGGAGGTGGTACAACTGGATTTGTTAATGGTACTAATGACCTGATGATAAGGTCTGGTAGATATGGTAATACTAGTAAAACAATTACTCTTGAAGGACTAGTAAATAAAAAGAATATTTTAATTACTGGTGGGGCAGGTGTAAAACTTTATAATAATGATATTGAAAAATTAGATGTAAATGAAAGTGGAGCAGTAGTTACTGGAATATTAACTGCTACTACTTTAAGTGGAGTCCTTGATGCCTCAGAATTAAATATAGGTTCTACTGTTGGTATAGCAACTTCTGGTGGATCATTCTCTGCTTCTGCTGGTGTTCCTACTGAAATTAATGCGTTCAGTGTTTCTACAACAAATTATAAATCAATTGAATATACTGTTCATTTAACGAATGGTAATAATATACAGGCACAGAAAGTTTTAGTTATGCAGAATGGAACAACTGCTTATGCTAGTGAATATGCCATTATGTCTAATCCTAATAAGATAGCATCTCTTACTGCCATAGTTAGTTCTGGTGATTGTAAGTTACAAGCTACTCCAGAAACTGGTATAAGTGGTATAACCACATATAGAATAATTAGACAAGGCATCTTATAGGGTCAACAATGATAGGTATTGGAACGACAGTAACTCCTGGATTTGAAGAGTGGAAAGATACTCTTAGTAAAGAACCAGATGGTGATGTAAAAAAAAGATATGTTGTTACATGTCATAAACCTAGTGATTGGACAAAGATACATAGTCTCTTACTTAAAGATGGAACTTTAGAAGATAATATACCAACAGACGCTATTCAATGTTCTGATGTTAAAGGGCATAGTCCTATTAGAGGAACTTACATATTGGACGCAGCAGAGGTTGCTGATTTATTAAAATGTTCAGAAGTATCTCATATTGAGATTGATCAGGCTGCTTATCCTGGTACTTATATGCCAGATCCACTTTTATTATCTGATGCTGTTCAACAACAAGAAAGATATAGTTCTACAGTAAAAAATATTAGAGGTAATGCTTCTTCTTATTTACCATCTACTCCACTAGTTGCTGATAAAGATCGTGCTGGATTTCAGTTGCTTAGATCTCAACAAAAATCTAACCCTTGGGGAACTAATGTAAATCAAGTTCTTAATAACAAACCGTTATATTATGGTGATGGTAGGGATGTTGATGTAGTTGTTGCTGATCAGGCAGCATGGTTGGGTCATATAGAATTTCAAAATAATTTAGGTGGACCTGATGAATATATTGGTGGAAATGTTTTAACTAGAAAAAATATATCTACTACTGCAGGAACATGTGATGTATTAGATTTGGTATTGGATTCTCCATACTACATTGATCCTGATTGGTTTAATAATGATCCTGCTACATTAACGACTAGGTGGGATGGAACAACAGTTCCTCAAGAACAAAATGCTTTAGCATGGTGGTCTGATTCTAATAAGAGATCTGCTGCTTTTGCTAGTATAGGAACAGTGGATGTTGCTTCTATTGGTTATACGAGAGATAGAAGTAATGGTAGTAATGTTACATATCAAACTGCTGGATCTGGTAACTATCATGGAACACCTTGTGCATCACAAGCATATGGTAGAAATTATGGTTGGGCATTTAATTCTAACAAGTGGTATGTTAATGCTTACGGAACCTATGGTACAGGTGTAGAAAAATATTTTGATATTTTAAAACTATTCCATCTACATAAACCAATCAATCTGGCTTATAATACTAAAGATCCTACTGCAAGTAGTAATAGTTTTGGTTATAGAAAGGATCTTCCAAACTCAGCATATTATTTCTTTCGTTCAGGACTTAATGGAGCAGATACTGCAGAAACCCATACTATAAGTGTTGGTAATTCTGGTGCGTCTGCTTATACCCTTTCAGGAACTGATAGTAATGGTAATGTTACTGGAAATAATCCCACGATTACTGCTAAAACTGGAGATACTTTAACCTTTAATGTTAATGCTTCTGGGCATCCATTCTTAATTAAGAATAATGCTGGAACGGGAACTAGTAATCAAGCATCAAATGTTACTAATAATGGTGCTGAAACTGGAACTGTTACTTTCAGTCCAACTGTTGCTGCAACATATTACTATCAGTGTCAATATCATAGTGGAATGGTTGGAACAATTACTATTGAAGATCAAACCACATACGGTGTACAGTATAACGCATTATCACAAGCTGATTTTTTAAATCATTTCTATCAAGGTGCTATAAGATTTGAGTGGCTTCCTAATAGTTTAACAGTTGCTGGAGAAGAGTTAATAGATGCTGGTGTTATATTTGTTTGTTCTGCTGGTAATACAAATCAGAAGATAGTTAAATATGATCATTTAGATTATAATAATTATTGGGCAACTGGTCCTGATACTCCATATAATCAAGCTACAACAATTGCTTTTGGGTATAATTCATATAATAGTATTAGTAGGCAAGGATTTCCAGGATCAATAGGACAACAAACTGACAATGTTGCTGGAATAACAACTTATAGAACTATTGCTGTTGGTGCTTTAGATGATTCATTAGATACTAGTAGTAGAGAGAGGAAGGCAAACTATAGTAATATGGGTAACTTAATACCTTTCTATGCTTCTGCTGATAATACTCTTGCTGCCTGTGATAATAATTGGCCTGGTACAAACTATAATAGGTATGATGCTTTTTATACTTTAAACTCCAACCAATCAGTAGAATCTGAAGATTGTTTATTCAATGGTACTAGTGCTGCTTGTCCAGTAGCTTGTGGAATAATTGCTACAAAGTTACAATATAATAGAGAGTGGAAATATACTGATGTTTTAAATTGGGTAACGGTTGGTGTTGGTACTCAAGCACCATCTGATTTTTATAAGGGTTCTGAATCTACATCTGCCACTGACTCAAATTGGTCTGATATGTATTCTACTGAAGGTGGAGAACCTATCATATTATATGATGCCGTAACAGGAAATGAAACAGAGTCTGGTAATCCAAATATAGTTTTGAGATTTAAGAATGCTGGTGGTTTGAAAATGTCTGGAATCAACTTTATAAATACCTAGAAAATACTTACAATGGCTGAAAAGGGTTTTGGTGTAAAGGAGTTAAATATAGCAGCTGCCTCTGCTGGCAATCCTGCTATTGAAGCTGCCACAGATGAATTAGATTTAAAAGCTGCCAAGATTGGTATTAGTACTGACATGTCTGTTGGTAGAAATACAAATGTTGTTGGTATTTTAACTGCTGCTACTCTTAATGATGGAGCAGGGAATGTTAGACAGATTGTTAATAATACAAAATCAAGTACTTATAGTTTAACTGCTTCTGACGTTGGTGAGTTAATCAATACTACTGCTTCGGTTACAGTTCCTCAAAATACTTTTAGTTCTGGAGATGCTGTTACGATTTACAATAATAGTGGTAGTGATATAACGGTTACTCAAGGAACTGGTGTTACAATGTTCCAAGCAGGTACTTCAAATACTGGTAATAGGACTCTGGCACAGAGAGGAGTTGCTACTGTGTTGTGTGTAGGAACTAATACGTTTACAATTATTGGCGGTGGTCTGAGCTAGGGGGTTTTATAATGCCCATACAACAGGCACTACTTATAACAGACACACAACCAGCTGTTCCTGGTCAAGCTGAATGGACAACACCAGGAACATATAACTGGACAGTTCCTGCTGGAGTGACAGAAGTATCTATTCTATGTGTAGGTGGAGGTGGAGGCGGTGGATCTGCTTCTCCTCAAGATGCTGATGGTGGAGGAGGTGGTGGACTAGCGTATAAAAATGGTGTTTCTGTAACACCAGGACAAACTCATCAAATATATGTTGCTGAAGGTGGTATTGGTGGATCTGGTGGAGGAGCAGGAGCTACTGGTGGAAACTCAGCTCCATCAGCATCTTTATCTGCTGTAACTGCTTATGGTGGATCTGGTGGTTCTGGATCTGGTGGAACTGGTGGATCTGGTGGTGGAAGAGGTGCTGCTGATGGTGGTGGTAATGGTGGGCAAGGTGGTTCATGGAATCCTGCTCAAGGTGGTGGCGGTGGTGCTGGTGGATATACTGGAAATGGTGGAAGAGGAGCAAGTTCATATCCTAGTGGAACAGGTAATGCAGGATCAGGTGGAGCTGGTGGTGGTGGATTCCAAGCTGGTGGTGGAGGTGTAGGAATATATGGTTCTGGTTCTAGTGGACAAGCATCAACATATTCTCAAAGTAATTACAAAGGTTTTCCTGGATCTGGTGGTAAGGGTGGATATACTAATAGTGCTGGTCCTAATGGTTCTGCTGATGATGGTGCAGGAGTATTTGGTGGAGGAGGTTTTGGGGGAGGTTCAAGTGGAAGAGGTGGTAAAGGAGCAGTAAGAATTATATGGGGTGGTGGTAGATTATACCCTAGTAACGCTGCCTCTGTGAATGAACCATCAGGACAACAAGAATATGTATCACCAGGATCATATACTTGGACTGCTCCTTATAATGTATCAAAGGTATCTGTAGTAGCAATTGGTGGTGGTGGAAATGGAGCAAGTTCAAATGCTAGAGAAAGAGCTGGTGGTGGCGGTGGACTTGGATATAAAAATGATATTTCAGTAACACCAGGTCAATCTTATACAGTAGTAGTTGGAGATACTGGAGGTATTGTTGGATCCAACACTGCTCAACCTGGTGGAGATTCATATTTTATAGACACATCTACTGTTAAAGGTGGTGGTGGTACTGGTGGTGGTACTGGTGCTGGTCAAGGTGGAAATTATACGGGTGATGGTGGTGG
>CENZ01053491.1_pt1 | contig 11499 bp, 8 predicted proteins | sample 361341 | NCBI WGS metagenome assembly CENZ01 (sample SAMEA2619782, study PRJEB7988) | marine metagenome | biome: marine biome (ENVO:00000447); feature: deep chlorophyll maximum layer (ENVO:xxxxxxxx); material: "saline water (ENVO:00002010), including plankton (ENVO:xxxxxxxx)" | depth 50 m
ACAAAATCCGCCAGCCCCGACGCCTAATAAGCGTTTCCATTAAGGAATTCCCTCCATTAGTCAACAAAAACAAATGTTAAAAAAACATTTCAAAGAAAGTGTAAAACAAAGCGACCCTTTTAGGCAATAGCGGGAAAATTTGTCATATATCTGCAACTTTTTAAAACTATTCAAATATTTTTTAATCTTCGTCTATATTTAAGGCAATTTCAGCTTTTAAATCTCTAGAAGAGACACCTAGGTGCGCTTTATAAAGGCCTGAATCGGTGTACCAGCCTGCTACATCTCGATGCCCAGGGCCAGATTTTCTACCTCCAGCTGCCACTGGAACACGTTTTGAGCGTTCGGGCCATCCCGGATCTGCGGGATCCCAATAGGCGAAAGCTCGGTTTCCTAAATTAATTTCGACTTCTTTAGTTTCGCCGGGTTCTAAATGAATTTTTTCAAAACCTTTAAGCTCTTTTTTTGGTCTTGCCAGTACCGGAGAAATGTGTTCGATATAACACTGAACAACTTCAGTTCCGGCTCGACTCCCAGTGTTCGTAACGGCAATTGTCAAGTCAACAGTTTCTCCTTCAAGCAACTCTTGAATGGAAGGCGTCTTTTTAAGATCCGGTTCTGCCCAATCGAAAGTGGTGTAGCTCAATCCGTGACCAAATGGGTATGCAACTTCAATTTCACGAGTGTCATACCATCGATACCCAACGAAAATTCCCTCAGCGTAAATCACCTGACTGTTTTCACCTGGATAACTGGTAAATGCTGGTGTGTCTTCTAGACGTTTTGGGAAAGTTGTAGGGAGTCTCCCGCTGGGTTCGGAGCCACCAAGTACAACATCTACTAAAGCATCTGACATTCCTTGCCCTCCAAACCAGCTGACAAGAACCGCGTTTGCTTTATTAGCCCAGTCCATCGTTATTGGAGAACCCGCGTTTACGACAACCAGAGTCTTTGGATTGCAGTCTGATACCTGACGAATCAACTCCGCTTGGTTACCGGGAAGATCCATATTCTCTCGGTCGCGTCCTTCTGTTTCCCATTCTTCATCAGTACCGACAATCATCACAACTACATCTGCTTTTTTTGCAGCTAATAAAGCTCTTTCTAAAATGTCTTCATTTTCAGGTGGCCTTAACCCAACTTGGGCCCCGCATAATGCAACACTTCCTTCGCTTGAGTATTCAACTACCAGCTCAACAGTTTCCCCACTATTGAGTTTCAGAGGGACTGATGTTTCTTCACTTCCAAGACCAAAGAAAGCTTCTCCAGAAGGAATCGGGTTACTAATTCCATCAATAAGCGTTTCACCGTTAACTTTTATTCTCGCTTTTCCTGCTTGTATAAGAGTCAAAGTGTGCACACCGTCTTGTTCGGCTGTGAGATGTGATTTTGCCCGGAAGCTAAAATCAGAAATGTCATCAACACCGTCTATTTTCTCAAAGTGAAGCAACCGTCCATCAGGTTTTGAAGATTTAGCTACTGGAGTCCCTTCACAGTTAAAACCATTAAAGTATTCAATCGAAAAACCTCGTTCACTATTTTCGTTTGTCAGAATTCTCCTTGGTATGGGCCTACTAGTTCTGTCTGAAACTGTTCCGGGTTCGTAAACGATTTCACAATGTTGCAATCTGTTTTTGAAAGCTTCCAGTGGTGACACCACATATTGAGGCACAAGCTGAGCTGAGCCGCCTCCCATTATCATCGCTGTTGCTGCATTCGGTCCTATTAAAGCAATTCTCTTTAACTTCTCTTCGTTCAAGGGCAGCAGTCCGTCGTTTTTAAGCAAGACCATTGACTCAGCAGCGGCTTCTCTGACCAAAATCTGGTCATCAGGATTGTCAAGTTCTACTTCAGAAATTTGAAGCGGATCTTCAAACGCACCTGTTCTTTCAAGCAGAAGAAGCAACCTGCGAACAGACGAATTTACTGTCTTTTCGTCAATCTCTCCGGTTTTCACCAGTTCAACAATTTTTTCTCCGTAGTACTCAACGGGACCAGGCATTTCTAAATCAAGTCCAGCGTTAACTGAGTTTGCAGTCGACCTTGTAGCAAACCAATCGCTTACAACTACCCCATCAAAACCCCATTCTTCTCTCAAAATTTTGGTAAGAATATTTTTATTTTCGCACGCGTAAATATCTTCCAAACGATTGTATGCAGCCATTATTCCCCAAGCTTTTGCTTCCTTTACTACAGCTTCGAATGGAGCTAGGTATATTTCTCTCAATGCCCTTTCGGGCACAACAGAATTTATTGTGTTTCTTTCAAATTCAGAATCATTAGCTACAAAGTGTTTAGTTGTTGTACCTACCCCACCAGACTGAACTCCTTTTACAAATTCAACAGCAATGCTCGAAGTGAGAAAAGGGTCCTCCGAGTAGCACTCGAAATTTCGTCCTCCGAGCGGTGTTCTGTGGATGTTAACAGTTGGAGCTAGAAGCACATGAGAACCTCTTGCACGGGTTTCACGAGCTAATGATTTTCCCAGTTTATTAATTATCTGAGGATTCCAAGTTGCTCCTAAAGCTGACCCACAAGGAATACACAAAGCCGGTGTGCCTGAACCTAGAAGACCTGCTCCTCTAGCTCCTGCCGGTCCATCTGTTACTTTTAGCGAAGGTATTTCCAGACGTTCCACAGGGAGAACATCCCAAGCTCCTTTGCCGGACATCAAAGCAGCTTTTTCCTCAAGAGTTAATTTCTCTAATAAATCATCTACACGTTTACTCATATATAGATATTTACCGACAAAAATGAATTTTGCTAACGGGGTTTCAGAAGATTATCCATTAACAAAATGCGACTGAATGATCTCGGAAGTAACCTTTTCTTATGTTTGATTTAATAATTAAAAATGGAACGGTGATTGATGGGACTGGTTCACCTGGAATAAAAGCGGACATTGCTGTATCTGAAGGAAAGATTTCTGAGATTGGCAGCTTTGATGAAAGTGAAGCAAAAGAAATTGTTGATGCAGAAAACATGATTGTTTGTCCGGGTTTTATCGACCCTCACACCCATTATGATGCCCAGCTTTTCTGGGATCCCTACGCTTCTCCTTCTAATCTTCATGGTGTAACAAGTGTCGTCATGGGAAACTGTGGCTTTTCAATTGCTCCTATATCAGATGCTTCTGACGCTGAATATCTGGGAGCGATGCTCGTTCAAGTAGAAGGAATGTCTGCTGAAGCGCTTCGCTTAGGTGTTGATTGGAAATGGAATACTTTCGAAGATTACCTGGGGCGTCTAGACGGGAATGTCGGAGTTAATGTCGCAGCGATGGTAGGTCATTGTGCTCTTCGAAGAACCGTTATGAAAGAAGATGCTGTAAAACGTGAAGCTACTGAAGATGAAATTGCAAAAATGCAACAACTTCTTGGTGAAGCTCTTGAAGCAGGTGGTCTGGGTTTTTCTACCAGCCGTTCGTTCACTCACACAGATGGTGACGGTTTGCCCGTTCCTTCAAGGGTTGCATCTGTAGAAGAGGTTTTAGCACTGGCAGAAGTTTGTGAAAAGTATCCCGGGACAACACTTGAATGGGTAGCCGATGGCTGCTTGAACGGCTTTTCGGATGAAGAAGTTGAACTTATGACCCAAATGTCACTGCGAGCTAGACGTCCTTTAAATTGGAACGTTTTGACTGTCGATTCTGCTCGCCCAGATGACTATAGAAATCAAATAAATGCATGTGAGCGTGTAGCTGAAAAAGGTGGAAGAGCAATGGCTCTTACCATGCCGATTCTGGTTGGGATGACTATGCATTTTCATTCATACTGCGCTCTTTACAAACTCCCAGGTTGGGAAGAAATAATGTCCCTGCCAAAAAATGATAAAAAACAAAAATTAGCTGATCCTTCCGTAAGGAAATCACTTGAAGAAAAGGCTGCTTCCCCAGAAGCGGGAGTTTTCTCAAGACTTACCGGTTGGGGTAAATATCGGATAGGGGAAACTTTTTCTGAGGAGAATAAAGGACTTGATGGAAGACTGGTTTCTGATATCGCCAGAGAGCGCGGAAAACGCGATTTCTATACTCTTCTCGACATAGTTCTGGCCGACGATCTTAAAACTGTTCTATGGCCGGGTCCGACCGATGATGATCCTGCAAGTTGGCTGATGCGACAAACAATTTGGGATCACGACGAGGTAATGATTGGTGGTTCAGACGCTGGGGCTCATCTAGATCGAATGGCAGGTGCTTCTTATCCAACAGAATGGATCCAAGACTGTCTTAGCGGGAGAAAACTTGCACCCATCGAAAAAGCTATTAAACATATGACTGATGTTCCGGCTAAATTTTTTGGTTTGGTGGACCGAGGCCGAATAGAGAAAGGTTTTTGTGCTGATTTAGTTATCTTCGACCCTGACCGAATCAATTCACAAAAACTAAAAGTATTAAACGACCTCCCTGGAGAAAGTCCCCGTCTTTATGCAGGTGCCGAAGGGATTAATAAAGTTTTCGTGAACGGGGTTCTTACAGTAAATGACGGAGAACCTACAGAATCTTTATCAGGTGTTGTCTTACGCTCAGGAACCCACACGGTCACAAACCCAATCCCAGCTGACTGCTAAATGAAGCTATTACCTAAAAGTAAGGTGACCCTCTCAAAACTTTGGAGTGTCTACCAGAATGTCTGATTCGCCAAGGCCAAAAATCAGGCATATGCCTGGTCTTGACGGAGCCCGTGGTCTTTGGGTGATTCTTGGACCTCTTCTTTATCATGCTCGACCTGAAAATGTGCCTGGTGGGCCTTCAATAGTTCCAGGAGGGATTCTCTCCCTTGACTTGTTTTTTGTATTGTCAAGTTTTCTTATTGTCACTATTGCTCTAAAAGAATGGGACCTGGCAGGCAAAATAGATCTGAAAGGATACGCGGGAAGACGAGCCAGAAGACTGCTTCCTGCTTTGCTTGTAGCGCTTGTTGGTCTGACTGCTTATCTGGTTTTTTTTGGACACACAGATCAAGTAAGTCGTTGGACTGGAGCGATCGTTTCGGCACTTACTTACAGTGCGAACTGGCATGAGATAGCTGCAGATATTTCTTACTTCGAACACTACAGAACTCCTTCTCCTCTTAAGCACATTTGGTCGTTCTCGATTGAAGAACAGTTCTATATTTTCGCTCCCCTGTTCATCATCGTTGGTTTAGGAATTCTGAAAAAAAGCGAAAAGTTGCTTTTATGGTTTGCTATCGCTGGAGCTATTGCTTCCGCTTGCTGGATGGCGTTACTTCATGAACCCGGGACGGACCCATCTCGCGTTTATTTCGGTACAGATACTAGAGCCCAAGCTCTTTTCGTTGGAATCATTTTGGCTCTGCTCGCAAGGCAGATAGGGCCACCAAAATCTGAAAGGTCCACGAAACTAATCGCCCTAATCGCATATCCAGCTACCGCATTTCATCTATGGGCGGTGCTTTTTGTTTCTCAAGAAAATGAATGGATGTTTGAACGCGGTGGATTCCTCCTCATTGCTGTTATGAGCGCTCTGATTATTTATGGTTTGACAGTTTCAGCTCAATGGAGCCCTTTGCATCGCTTTATGGAATCCACGCCTCTTAGGTACCTGGGACGCATAAGTTACGGTCTCTACCTGTATCACTGGCCTGTTTATATGCTTTTAACAGGAAACAGACTTTCTCGCTTGCTTCCAGGAGTAGATGAAATTGAAGGAGTTCCTCTTCTTTTATGCCACTTATTAATCACAGGAATTTTAGCTTCCCTAAGCTTTCATCTAATAGAGCATCCTTTCCAGAAGCGTCGTTTCCCTCTAACAAAAAGACCTACAACAGCTCTATCTGGAACAGTCGCTGCTTCCATAGGAATTGCAGCCATCTTGTTCGGCCTGCTTTGGGTCAATACGCGACCAGCTGATGCAAGAGAAGACTTTGCAGCTGCGGGTGGTGTCTGTGTTAAACAAGGACTACTCCCACCACCTAGCGATGAGAGAACGAGAATTCTTGTCGTTGGGGACTCAGTATCTGTACAAATTGCCGAAGCTCTTTGTGGCTGGTCGTTAAACAATCCGGGTGAAATAGTCGTCATGAACGAAGCCCATCTTGGGTGTGTTGTGGGACGCTACGGGCAGAAACGTGTTCCCGAAGGAATAGAAGGCCCAGTGGGAGATCTGTGTTCCGCTTGGAATGACCCTGTGCCTTCTTATGAGATGTTGGACAGAGACGTAGTTTCGTGGCCTACTGCGGTTGAAATTTTTCAGCCTGACGTAGTGATTGGACACATTACACCTTGGGATGTAACCGATCGACTAGTTCCATCTTTGGGTGAAAAATGGGTTTGGGTTGGAACCGACGCATACGATGACTACATCTCTTCGGAGTATCGAATTGGTAGCGAAACTCTCGCGTCAACAGGTGCCCATGTTTACTGGCTAGAAGGGGCACACCTACGTCGAGAAATAAAACCCCAAAATCACCCTGACCGTATCGACGCTCTAAATCAATTGGTCACCGAAGCAGTTTCGGATCTTGATTACGTAACCATTGCCCCGTACAAGGAATTTATTGGTGAAGTCGGCAGTAGCAGAGAAAAACAAATACGCGATGATGGTGTCCACCTAACGGAACAAGGACTTTTGGAAATAGCTGAATGGATTATCGAGGAAGTAATCCCATCTAACACAAAGTGAACCTATTCACTAACTTCTTTGCGACCACCAACTATTCAAACGTCGTTTCAGTTCTTCTTTCTCAATATCTCCTTCTTCGCGCTTTATCTCTAGAAGGAACTTCAGAGCTTGACCTACTTCTCTCCCGGGGCCTAAATCTAGATGCTCCATTATCTCATCTCCATCTAAACCTGGACGTTCTGATTTAATCCTCTCCTCTTCAGCTAGATCTTTGATTCGTATTTCTAAATCATCCATAGCTGCTTGGATCCCCTCTTCTTTTGCACGGTTTCGTGTGGTGCAATCGCAACGGATTAAATGATTTAAATTTCCCAGTAGCGGTCCTGCGTCTCTTGCATATCTACGCACAGCTGAATCCGACCAGCCGTCTGCGTAACCTTTAAACCTTCCAGATAATCTCACCAATTCGCTTACTTGCTGAACTACCTTCTCTGGGAAATCAAGAGCTTTAAGTCTTTTCCGAGCAATCCGTGCTCCTACTTCTTCATGATGCCTAAAAGTAACTCCCCCATGCGAAAAAGATCTTGTATCAGGTTTTCCAATATCATGGAAAAGAGCTGCCAAACGAACAACTATGTCAGGTTTTGTTTTGTTGACAACAGCGATCGTGTGTGCCAAAACATCTTTGTGTTTATGTATGGGATCTTGTTCCATTTCTAACCGTGATAGTTCAGGAATAATGTCATCCATTTCACCTGATTCAACAGACGACCACAAACCTTCAGCACAATCTTCCTCAAGAAGGATTTCTGATAGTCGGTCCATAATAGAATTTTAGAAAAAATTTCGAATAAAAATAGCCTTTAAGAAGATTTTGGCTGATTCTCTATTTTAATTCCCAACATTCGCGCAGCGTTTCCTCTAACAATCTTCCAAACAACATCTTGAGGTAAATGTCCCATCATTTCCTGAGCCACTTCTTTAGTATTGGGCCAAGTGGTGTCAGTATGCGGATAATCCGTTTCAAAAGTAATGTTGTCTACTCCTACTTCATTCAATGAATTAAGACCGTGTTTGTCGCGAAAGAAACAACCAAAGACCTGACGGTAATAATAGGTTGAAGGTGGTTCCGGCACGATGTCAGCAACACCGCCCCAAGCCCTATGCTCTCTCCACACATCATCTACTCTTTCCAAAATATAAGGAAGCCATCCGATCTGACCTTCGCTGTATGCCAAAGTCAATGTTGGGAAACGCACAAGAATACCTGAGAACAAAAAGTCGCTTAGAGAAGCTATTGCATTATTGAAACTCAAAGATGCTGCGACCGCTGGAGGAGCATCAGGAGAAGCAGCTGGCATTTTCGAAGACGAACCAATATGCATACAAACAACTGTTTCTGTATCTTGACATGCTTGAAAAAAAGGATCCCAATACCCTGTGTGTATCGATGGCAAACCTAAATTAGGCGGTATTTCTGAAAAACAAACCGCTCTGCATCCGCGATCAGCATTCCTTCTGACTTCTGCGGCAGCCAAGTCGGCATCCCAAAGAGGAATAATTATCAAAGGTAGAAGAGCGCCATTAGAGTCACCACACCATTCTTCAACCATGAAATCGTTATATGCCTTTACACAAGCTAAAGCGAGTTCACGATCCTCAGCTTCTGCAAAAGTTTGACCACAAAAACGCGGCATGGTTGGAAAAGAAAGCGATGCTTCAACATGGTTTGAAATCATGTCTTCTACACGAGCCTTGGGCTCGTAACAACCAGGCCTCATTTCATCATAAGTAATAGGTGACATCGTCATCTCTTCACGTGCAAAACCAACTGCCGCGACATGCCTCTTATTTGGATAAACAAGATCTTCATAAAACCAAATATCACACCAAGGTGCATCTGGAGCATCTAGCTCATATTCGTACATTTTAGATCCACCGACCCAAAGCATTTCACCTAAACGGCGGCGTTCAATCCTGGGTCCCTTTTCCTTAAATTTGTTAGGAAGCCATGTTTGCCAAAGATGCGGTGGCTCAACTAGATGATCATCAACACTAATGATCATTGGAATCTCCGTTTTGGAATCTTTACTTAGCTTTTCAGTTATGGCCATTTAGTCCTCCGGAATATAGAAAATCTATTTCCACGCCTAAATCAAATTCTAGACCTTTGTGACCCAACTCGCATCTAAGACAATTTCTAGGCAATATGTATTAGCTAAGAAAGGAAAGTAAATGAAAGTTGGAATTGCATTCGCAAATATCTTAAATTTTGGCACTCCAGAAGGAAGTATTCAATTCGCGCAAGCTGCAGAAAAAGCGGGAGTTGACTCTCTATGGACCGTTGAACACGTCATCTACCCTTCTAATTACGATTCGAAATACCCATACGACGTCAGCGGTCAGATGATGATGGCACCTGATACGGACCTGACTGACCCTCTAATATGGCTCACGTGGTTAGCTGCGAACACATCTTCAATAAGACTCGGTACCGGAATTCTTATCCTTCCCGAACGCAATCCTTTGGTGCTGGCAAAAGAATTAGGAACATTAGATTCTCTTAGCGGTGGCAGAGTTGAGCTTGGCATTGGGGTCGGATGGCTCAGAGAAGAATTCGACGCCCTAGGAATTCCTTGGGAGCGTAGAGGTGCACGTACTGACGAATACGTTGCAGTAATGCAAAAACTGTGGAGCGGTAATGAAGTCTCGTTTGATGGTGAATTTGTTTCATTCGAAAACATTTCTTCAAACCCGAAGCCGATAAATGGTTCAGTCCCTATAACAATCGGTGGCCATAGCGATGCTGCAGCAAGACGTGCCGGACGTATAGGAAACGGCTTTTTCCCGGGTAAAGGTGATTTGAAACACATGCTAAACCTAATGAATGAATCTGCTGAAAAAAATGGTCGTAACCCCAAAGAAATAGAAGTCAACTGGGGTGACAATGAAATAATGGGCGCAGATCCGATTGCAGCTGCAGAAAAACTGAAATCTGAGGGAGTCACTAGAGTTGTTGTCCCGTCAGTCATGTTTTTAAATAATACGGAAGAACAATTGGCGGAATTCGGTGAGCGTGTGGTCTCAAAAATTTCAGATATCTGAAGTCGAATAGTTGAACATCCTTTTGACTTTTAAACTGCTTAAAGAAAACAAAATGGTGAAAACCGGGAAATGGTCTGATGACAAGTTGGAGAAGTAATACAGGTATACGGTCAGGCGTACCGATCACTCCTCTTGCGTCAGGTAGACAACCTTTCGGAAAGCCACGAAACGGGTTCTCTTCATCTTTGTTTACTAAACGAAATGTAGTGATCGCTGCAGCCGTCTTTTCGTTTCTGATAATTGTCGCTATAGGTCGAGGAAGCGGCTCAGAGAAAATAGAAGAAGAACTGGGGCTGACAGCATCTGTTCAAGAGTCAATGATTAGATCCGGATTACCTAGCGTAGAAATACAAATAATCGATTCAACAGTTGTACTCGAAGGAACCGTGGCGACCCAAGAATTGAAAGAAGCAGCTACTCGAGTAGCCCAAGCACAACCTGGCGTTATAAGTGTTGAGAACTTGTTGAAAGTACCTGAACCCATTAATCAAGTAACTACTACCACCACTCCAAACCTTCCCGCTAACCAGAGTGATCTTCTTTTACAAACACGACTAAGCGCTGCTGGAGCCTCTTCTGGGATCCAATTCGAATCAGGAGGTGACGTTCTGACTCTTGAATCAATACCTACTCTGGAGAGACTCGCTTACTTCTTATCTAATGAAAAAGTAATAACCGTTCAAATACTGGGACACACAGATAGCGACGAAAAATGCCCAGGCGATAACCTGATACTTTCACAAAGACGTGCGGAAGCCGTTAGAGCACAATTACTTGCCCGCGGAGTCGAAGCCGAAAGACTGATCTCTACAGGAATGGGACACACTGATCCAATCGCTGACAATCTAAGCAAAGCGGGTAAGGCCGCAAATAGAAGAATTGAATTCCTGCTGATAACAGAAGGCCAAGAAGGGATTCCTCCCCCACAACCTGAAACAATTGATGCTTGCTGATCAGGCAAATTTTATTTTTAAATAGAGTATTTTTCACTATCCCTGAAGTGGTAACGATTTTTTTGTAAAATAGATACAAGGCGTTCGTCTAAACATCTGTGAATTTCACATTACTTCGCGCGTGTTTACTGAGCACTCAAAGGTGAGGGGCTTAAATGACAGAAAAAGGACTCTGCGTGCGATGCAGACAAATAGTTTCTCTTATGCTTACTAGTCTTGTTTGTGATAGGGCAGGTGCTTCAGCTCAACCAACTGGAATTTGTTCTGAATGCGTCGAACAAAATGAACTGAATGAAAAGGAAAGTGTAAGTAACTGATCTTGACGCTTGTCACAAAATGACCATTTACTTAACTAAACCGGCAAAATATGAGTGTGGAGACTTCTGGAATTAAAGACAATAACCCATCTGACAACAACACTAAATCTTCAGGTTGGAAAGCTCGTCTAACTGAAACTGCGGTCGGGCTTTTCAGCCATGCACCAGACCCATTGGAAGAAACTTTCCAATACCCAGATGATCCCGGACTTTTTGGACCTGAATCAATCACTTGGAAAATAATGGGCGATGTTTCTTCTTTTATAGGTGGAATAAGAGCGCTTCTAATCCAAGCAGCCCATCCTGAGGTAGCTGCTGGAGTTGCAAATCATTCAACTTACCGCGACGATCCTCTCGGAAGACTCTCTAGAACTGCTTCTTATGTAACAGCTACTGCGTTTGGCGCAATGCCTGAAGTTGAAAAATCGATCAAAATGGTATCTTCAGCTCACCGCCCCGTTAGTGGAACTTCAAGCCGTGGAGAGAAATACTCGGCAGGAAACCCAGAGATGGCTGCTTGGGTTCACAATGCTTTAATTGA
>CENZ01007472.1_pt1 | contig 11484 bp, 7 predicted proteins | sample 361341 | NCBI WGS metagenome assembly CENZ01 (sample SAMEA2619782, study PRJEB7988) | marine metagenome | biome: marine biome (ENVO:00000447); feature: deep chlorophyll maximum layer (ENVO:xxxxxxxx); material: "saline water (ENVO:00002010), including plankton (ENVO:xxxxxxxx)" | depth 50 m
CCGTCCTAACTTAGTGGCTATAGGCCAGCATAAAAAGAACAAGTCCAATATTGACGGACATCAATCCAGGAGGTTTCCCATGTCTATCCTGCAAAAAAAAACCGCCCGCACCCTATACATTGCCCTCGGCTGCAGCGTCATATCCCCTTCTGCCATCGCGCAAGACTCGCAGCGACCGAACCTGGAGGGAATCTGGACCAATGCATCATTAACCGGCCTCAATCGTCCACAGGGGGTTGAGTCGCTCACGGTGCCTGAAGATGAAGCTCGCCGCATTGCCGCCGCTACCCCGATTGCTGGCCTGGAGGGCGGGCTTGATGAGGGTGATGGGGTAAATGATACACCTCAGGAAGGCGCCGATGATTTTGGTGTGCGTGCCTATAACAACTTCTGGGTGGACCCCGGCTCAAATCTTGCCCTGGTAAAAGGTGAGTATAGAACCTCCTATATAATCGATCCGCCCACTGGACGGGTGCCGCGCCTGGAAAATCCGCAATACGATTTTGATCGCGCCAGTTTTGGTTCGCGCTACGCAACCGGTGTGGCCGACTTCAGCGGGCCCGAAGCCTTCCCAAACTCTGAACGCTGTCTGCTGGGCTTTGGCAATAAGGCTGGCCCCGGCATGATGGGCGCGCTCTACAACAATACCTATCAATTCGTGCAGACCGACGATTACGTCATGATTCTGGTGGAAATGGCGCACGATGCGAGGATCATTACAATCTTCGATTCTCCGGAACAAGCCAGGGCCAACCGCAAGCCAGCACAGTGGGAGCCCTGGTTTGGAGATTCCGTGGGCTGGTATGAGGATGGTGCTCTAGTCGTAGAAACCGTCAATATCAAACCACAGCAAATGAGCCAGAGTTCAGTGCCTATCACCAAGCAGGGCAAGATCACCGAGCGTTTTAGTCGCTACTCAGACGGCGAAATCCTGTATCAGTTTATTGTGGAAGACAGCAATATCTACCGCCAAACCTGGACCGCTGAATTGAGCTTTTATGCCACGGAGGACAGGCTTTATGAGTATGCCTGTCACGAAGGCAACTACTCCATGCCGGGCTCCCTGGCTGGCGCCCGCACCATCGAGCTGCAGGAGGAGTTCGGGCTGTCTAACTAGAAAAACATGGATTTTTGCTGTTTTTGCGGTAATGCGATGGGCAAAAGCGTGGTCTGTTCCTAAACTTAAGCCGATATTCTGTTAGAGTCTCCCGTTTTCGGCCTCTGCCCAGGGCATAAAGTCTAAATGAAGTCCAAAATAAACCTAATCCTACCCATTTTTAGCGTTTTGGCCTGTGTCCCGGCATGGGGTCAGCAGGCCTCAGAGAGCGCTCCTGCACAGACAGATTCTGCAGCCGAAGCGACTCAGGAAACCATTCCGGGCGCCCCGGTCGACGGCGGCCCAGCGGTTGACCCTGGTGCTGCAGACTCCACCGTGGTCTATGAAGCCGAGTTCTTCGACCAATACAACCCCATAACCGCCAGTGACATGCTTGAGCGGATTCCCGGCGTCAACGTGTTTGGGGGGCGTGGTGGTGGCGGCCGTGGTCTCGGTACCGGTGGCAACCTGTTGATCAATGGTCAACGCATAGCCGGCAAAGACAACTCCGCTCGCGATCAGCTTGATCGGATTACTGCCGCAGAGGTTGAACGCATAGAGATCATTCGCGACACCTCAGGCGAACTCAACGTTCGTGGTGCAGGCGAGGTTATCAATATTATTCTTGTCGAAGTGCCGTCCCGCTCCAGCACCCAGGTGCAGCTCGTGAATCGCCTGAACCACGATGACACCTATGAGGTGGGGGGAAATGTCGGCTGGTCAACCCAAATCGGTAACTTCCAGGCGCTGGTTAACCTCGAAGCGCGACCAAACTATGAAAATCGCGACAACCGAGAGGTGCGGGTCACACCCGAGGGAGAACTGCTAGGCACATTATTCGAAGAAAACATTCGCGATCAGGACGAGCATACAGTCAGCACCAATATGAGCTATGGCATTGGCTCGCACCGCATGCAGTTGAACGCCCTGCTAAGTGAAAGCAACTTTCCACGCAACATAAGACGCGACTTCATTGATTTTGAGAACAGCGTCGCAATTGACAGTATCCAACAAGAAGATATAGATAACGAAGAGAGCAACTGGGAACTGGGCGGTGACTATGAATACGGTTTCGCCAACGGCTCTCGACTTGCAGTACTGTTCGTCGCCAACGATGAAATACGAAACTCAGTGCGGGGACGATTCGAGGCCGATCCGTCCAGCGATCCCCTGTCCAAGAATCTCTTCATAGACTCTCAGCGGGAAACCAAAGAGTTTATCGTTCAGACCAACTACAATTTTTCTTTAACCGGCAACCAATCCCTGCGCGTAGGCGCAGAGCGCGCAATTACTGAACTCGACTCCAAGCTGTTTATCGCCAGCCCCTTCGGCAGCGAACCTCCATCGGCTCAATTCGGCGGCCTCTCACTGATACCTTCAATCTCTAACCCTGGCACCCATGTTGAAGAAACTCGCTACGAAGGATTTGCCTTCCACAATTGGACGATTAATGACAAAAGTTCACTCGAGTCCAGTGTCGTTTATGAGACTTCGGAAATTTCGCAAACTGGAGAAGTCAGCAAGACAAGAGACTTTCAATTCTGGCGCCCGAGCTTTGACTATCGCTATAACTTTGCCGACAACTTTCGCTTTCGCGGCACAGTTCGTCGCAATGTTTCACAATTGAGCTTTTCATCCTTTGCGGCAACCGCCAACAATGAAGATCGGGATATCGATGGCCTGGCGGGTAACCCGGAGCTTGAACCAGAAACCAGTTGGACTTATGAAGGTGAACTCGAGTATCGATTGCCCAATGATGCCGGCGTCCTAGCGACCAGTTTGTTTTACTCCGATGTGGATAATCGAATCGGTCGCATCAATGCGACCATTGATCCAGACCGGCCACTATCGGCAACAGGCAATGTTGGCCCGGCGAAACAATTAGGCTGGTTCACCAGAGCCAGCGTACGCTTGAATCAATTCAATCTGCCAAACGCCATCATCTCAGCCAGAATGGGATTGTTTGATTCTGAGATACTCGACCCGTTTATCAATCAGAAAGTTAGAACCGGTGGCCGCGGCTTTGCCAACATCGACTTTCGCCAGGACATTACTTCTTTAAATCTGAGTTACGGCGTTGAATACAGCCACTCCATTTGGGGCGGCTACTATGATATCGATATCGTTACCCGAACTCGCAATGATAGAGAACGCTCTCTGGACCTGTTTGTCCAAAAAATCTGGTTCGACGATTGGGTTTTCAGGCTGGAATCCGACAACACCCTGGACGCATCCCGCTGCCGTTATCGCGAGCGCTACGAGGGTACTACGATTGAAGGCAATATTGCCCTGATCCAGGATTCCTGCAGCAGCCGCTATCGTCGCCTGATCTTGAGCATTCAAACCACGTTTTAGTCTGGCCGCCCCGTGAAGGGCTCCGGGCTAAGCCGGCTCAGAATCTGTCAGAATCTAAAGGTATAGCGGAATTTCACGCTTAAATCGGAAGAGGCAACCTGAAAGCTGTTGTCCCTGTCCCAGTCCTGAAGGCCATAATTGAGCACTATAAAGCCCTCCTGGCCGGCCCGAGGGATCCACTGCAGTCGGGTGTTAATGCCGATTTCTTCCGAAATATTGTCGTACTGCGCCAGGGTTATCCAATACAGCGTTGGTGAGAATGCCACTTGAGAATTCACACTGCTCAGGCGCGTGGTGAATTTACCCTGGGGTAGTTGAATATCGTTCCAGTCATAGCTGGCAGAGAGAATGAAGTAGCGGGATTGGTTCCAGGTAACCCTGCCACTCAGGTTAACTCTCTCACCATTGAAGAAATCGCCACTGCGGTAAGTAAACGAGCCCGAAAACTCGCGCTGACCTGCCGTGGCGAAATTCACGCGCTGCTCATTGAACTTATAATTACCGGGCTCAATGTAGACTTCTTCACCGGTGCGCCGAAAAATTGGAAACCGATTCCTGACTACTTCCTTGTTGGTGATATAGCCAAACTGCAAGCGATCCCGTGAACCCGTATCCAGTTCGAGTATTCGAAAATTCACGACTTCAGTCTGTAAACCGCCATCCAGCAGATTAATGCGCTGCATATCGATCCCACCAAAAGCACTCTGCAGAATGCTGGAATCGAAAAAATAGGTGTAGCCAACATCTGCAGTTAAATCTTCGATGCCAGCATTGGCAACAAAGCCCATCGCAGGGTCGAAGTTTTTCTCGACTACTTTATAGCCTACCCGTGAGCGTAATCCGATGCTGGATGGATAGGCCACACCGATACCATAAGAAGAATCATCGCCTTCCAGCCCTGGCGTATCAGACTGCTGAAAGAAAAAATTTCCAGAGAGTCTGCGCCCATTCGATAAGCTGTTATTGATGTACTGAAAATCCGCACCCGCAACTCGATTATCAAGGTTTGAGGTTGGATCCCCATCGGTAAAGATAAAACCAACTTGTGAATCTTCCAGTACGTTGGCTGAAACCCGAGTCACCAAAAGGTTCGTTGCAGCCACGCTAGCAGTGTCGCCCTGCCTGATTGCCAGGGTACCGATATTGAAGCGTCCTACGCGACCACTGATGCGGCCGCCATACTCGATGTCTACAGGTGAGCCATCCGCGGCTAGTCCAAGCTTACGCGAGAAATAGGGTCGTGCATTTTCCCGGCTAGCGCCGCCAGTCGCGTCATTGCCTCTGGCCATACCGCTTATATTGCCGAACTGAAATAGCTCAGAGTCATTGTTAAAAAAGTCGCGCCGCTCCGGGAAAAACAGGTTGAAGCGCGTCAAGTTGACCTGTCGATTGTCGACCTCCACCGCGGAAAAATCTGTATTTATCGTGAGTGCCGCATTCAGCGATGGTGTGAGCCTATAGAACGCATCCAGTGATGGGTTGTACTGCTCGTCACTGCCGGAGGGGTTGAAGCGCCGCTGCCGCACAGCAGCCATGCTAGGCACGATGTCCAGGCCCACACCCTGATCCATACCAGTCATCCCCGTCATCTCACCCATGATGGTGGGGTTGTATTGACGATCCAGTGACACCCAGGCCATTTCTTCATTCTTGCGACGGATGCCGCGACCGAAATTAAATCCCCAGGTATCCACTGCAGGATCGAATGGCAAAGATTTGAAAGGGATTTCGATCTCAGCAACCCAGGCATTGCCATCTACGTTGGTCGCCGTTTCCCATATCGTATTCCAGTTAAGGCTGAATTGGGTTGGTGTCGTGTAAAGTGCGTCGTGACGCACACCGTTGAGATTGGTCTCGAAGCGGTAGCCTGCTCTGCCTTGATTGAAAGGGTCAAGTATCACAACCAATCTGTCATCAAACGGCAAACCCTGACCATGGCGAATAGTCGGCGCCGCGATCAGGTCAGGATCAGCGTCATACATGCGTGCGCCAATGTAGAGCGCATCGCTGGTATAAACAACATAGAGTTCAGTTGGCTCAGAGGGTTCCGTGTGGTCGCCGGGGCGGCTCTGGTGAAAGTCAGTCACCGCTTCCGCCTGCTGCCAGACTGCGTCATCCAGCACGCCATCCATCACCGGCGCAGTGTCTACTCGAACCGCGCGGAAGCTTTTGGCTTCGACCCGTTGCTCTTCAACTTGCTCTTGGGCAATCGCTGGAATTGCCACCAGCACAAAGGTGGTCAGGAGCGCGAGCTGCCTGCTGCTGGGTAGGGGGTATTGGTTCATGGACTGCTAACTCGCTGTTCCGCTCTGGCACCGGAAAAAACAAGTCGCGAATTCTAACAATAAGGCCAGTATGCCACCCTCAATTGACACACAAAGTTTCAACTGCTTCTTCAGTGCTGGACAATTTCCGATGAAAAACATAGCCTTGACGCTCTCAGAACTAACTGGAGATCCACCCGTGAAGTATTCCCTGCCTAATTCAGCGAACTGGATGAGAACTACAAGCCTGCTTGTAGCGGCCGCCTTGATTGCCGCCTGTTCACCTGCGCCTGTCCAGCAAGAATCCGCTGCAGTCAGCACCGTTGCCGCACCCGTCCAGGCACTCGAAAGAGTGGCTCCTGAAGCCGTTGGGATGGACTCTGACAGATTGGACCGCGTCACTCGGGCCATGCAAGCCTTGGTCGATGAGGGCAAGCTGTCCGGCGCCGTCACCATGGCTTCGCGCGATAATCAAATCGTGCATTTCGAATCTGTAGGATATCGGGACATCGAGGCACAGGCCCCAATGACGCCTGATACGATGTTTCGAATTTATTCCATGACCAAACCGGTTACCGGTGTAGCCCTGATGATTCTGTACGAGGAAGGCAAATTCAAGTTATCCGACCCAGTTGAAAAGTACCTCCCCGAACTTAAGGATCTACAAGTTTTCACGGGTACCGATGATGACGGCAATATGATCACCGAAGCGGCCGGCCACCCGATGACGATCCGGGAACTGATGAATCATACCGGCGGTTTGAGCTATGGCATCTTTGCCCAATCTCCGGTGGACACTGCCTATGTAGAAGCCGGACTGCTTGATCCCAATATGACTAACGCTGAATTTGTGGCCAAGCTCGGGCAGATTCCTTTAAAACACCAACCCGGCAGTCGTTGGGAATACAGCGTTTCCGTTGACGTGCAGGGTTATCTGGTAGAAGTCTTGTCAGGCCAGCGTTTTGGTGAATTCCTGGACGAACGTATTTTCCAGCCGCTGGGTATGAGCGATACGGACTTCCACGTCCCGGAAGAAAAACTTAACCGCTTCGCCCAGATGTATGTCTATGGCCCCGAGGGTGAGCTAATCCCCAGCGAGATGTTTGACGGCGCCGATTTCACCGTGGACATGACCTTTGAGTCCGGCGGCGGCGGCCTGATTTCCACCGCTAACGACTATATGCGGTTCAGCCAGATGCTGCTCAATGGCGGTGAACTGGATGGCGAGCGTATCCTGGCACCACTCACTATTGAGTTAATGCGCAGAGATCAAACTCCTGCGGGTTTGACCGGACCCATGTCAGGTGCTGGCAACGGCACTGTGTTCGGCCTCGACTTCGCCGTTATCCAGGACCCAGTGGAAGCGGAGAGCTATTCTACGGGCGAGTACTACTGGGGCGGTGCTGCTGGCACCTGGTTCTGGATCGATCCTGTGGAAGACGTGGTTTTCGTTGGCATGATTCAGCAAGCTGGCCAGGGGCTACCGGACGTGCGTAGTACGTCGCGACGCCTTTTTTACCAGGCCATCTTGGACCCGAAAGGGGTGTAAATCTTTCGCTTCCAGCGAGTTACAAAGAATCAAAAAGGGCTGCAACTGCAGCCCTTTTCCGTTGTTGTTTGGCCTCGTTCAAGCCCGCCCTTGAACAAGGACCTGCTGACCAGGACACCGGTCTGACAAATAAATTTTCTTGTCTCTCCGGGCGGTCACCAGACTGCCGTTTCGACGGTTATTACGTTAGTCTCTATAAACACCCTGCAATCGTGACTGCATATAATTACAAGCGAGAGATCATCATGTCCAAATTACTCAGTATTTCGTTTCGACGCATATTCATAGGCTTGACCGCGCTGGCAGCTGGCCTCGCTGCAGCACAGGACATCCCGTGGGCCAATAGCGCCGAAGACGTGGGTATGTCCAGTGAACGATTGCAACGTATCAACACAGTGATGCAGCGACACATAGATGCCGGTGATATTCAGGGAGCCGTTACTGTGGTGGCGCGTCAAGGCCAGCTGGTACATTTCGAGACTCACGGCCTGATGGATGTGGACAATAACCGTCCTATGCAGGAGGACTCGATATTTATCATGATGAGCTCCACCAAGCCGGTGCTCGGCGTCGCTGCCATGATGATGATTGAAGAAGGTCTGATGCGACCCGAAGATCCTGTATCGAAATACATTCCCGAGTTTGCGGACATGCAGGTTGCGGTGCTGAAAGACAAGGTGATGGAGCAAGTAAGCCCTTATCGTGTTGACCCCGAAAACCCTCCAGCCCACCGCCTGGTGCCAGCAGCACGAGAGATCACGATTCATGACTTGCTTACCCACACCTCTGGCCTCGCTAGTGGCGGTCTGGGCACAGCCGTATCTCAACGACCTGCCAGGGACACCGACTCTGATTTGGCAAGCATAATTCCTCAATATGCTGATTACGCGCTGGATTTCCAGCCGGGCTCGCGCTGGGCTTATAGCCCTGGAGTGGGACTCGATGTGGTGGCTCGGATTATTGAGATCGTTTCCGGTCAGGATTTTAACGATTTCCTGAGCGAACGCATCTTCGGTCCGCTACAGATGAATGACACCTGGTTTAATGTGCCGCCGGAGTATCAAAACCGTCGCGTGGTCATTGAGGACCGCGACATGTCACGCTTCTTTGATCGCCCCCCTACAAAGTACTGGTCTGCGTCCGGCGGCCTGTCCAGCACAGCAGGAGACTATCTGAAGTTTGAGCAGATGCTGATCAATGGCGGCGAGCTTTACGGTAATCGATTGCTTAGCCCTCGAAGCGTACGCATGATGGGAAGTAACCAGATCGGAGATCTATACCGAGGATTCTCGCAAAATCAGAGCGGCATGGGTTTCGGTTATACCGTGGGCGTTACTGTCGACCCGATCTCATCAAATGCGCGTCGCAGTGGCGGCGCCTTTGGCTGGGGAGGCGCTTTTGGCACTCGCTCCTGGACAGATCCCTCAGAAGAACTGACCGCGGTTATATTTCTGCAGCAGCCCTACGGACCGGCGCAGTATGACTTTGAGAACGCGGTGCAGCAGGCAATCATTGACTGACTAGGGTGCTAAAGCACAACCACTAGCGGCTACCGCAGAAAATTTGATCTGACGCTGTTTACTCTCACCTGCGAGAAGCTGATCTTATCGCCATCTTGTTTGAGTATGCACGCATGAGCTTTTCTATACCTACCCTTATTCGCTTCGCGCTGTTCGGGATGTGCATCGCGATCCAGCGAATCTGGTGATTAGCGAAGACGGCCGCACGGCTTTTGTCATCGATCACCATGGCAGCATCGACAACGCCGAGTTTCGCCAGCACGGGGGCGCGGCCAGATTGCGGTTATCGATGTCGACGCTGCGCTTAATCCGGCTAATAATCTCACAGCCAATGCGTTGTTACGCAATATGGATTCGGGCGGCTTTGGCGCTATTGGCGCGGTGCTGCTGCCGGAAATGCTGGTGCCGAGCGCCTGCGTGTTGTTAATCAACCCGGCGCCTGGGGGATTTGCCGCCACGCCCGATGGGCGTCACATCATCGTAGCCCATGGCGGCAGACAGGACCGTGCCCAGGCTGGCAATACCATTGCCATTGTTGTTGTCGAGCTTGCGGTTGCTGGCTCCCCGCAGAGCGAAGTCGCGCGAGTCAAGGTAGGTACCAACGATCCTGCTGTGCAAACCCACCCACTGATCCCATCTGTCAGACCGGATGAGCGCGAACCGGCCTTTGTGCAAGAAGAACTACTGGGTATTCAGAAGCTAAACAAGCAGCACAACGAAGCCAGCAACAAATTCGTTCACGAGCACGCGCAGCATGCAGTTGCAGACGACAGCACTTCAATCTCCTCGCAGCTAAACAGCAACCGCGAGATTAACCATGCAGTCAAAATTTTGCTGAAAGCGACAAGTCTTTGGTATCGAGATAACCAGGAACTTGGTCATTGAAATCAGGAGAAGTTAACGAATGCCAGGTGCAGCAATACGGCAACTACCGCCAGCAGCTGCAAGCCATTCAAGATCTCGGAACGTCGATGCAAATTATCGAAGATCTTGTTGGTCCCTTCCTCGCCCGCCTTTGAGCGATCCCGATATTCATTAATTTTGGGCATCAGGCTCTGTCGACAATAAATCGTTGAAGCTGCGACCAGACCCAGCAAGCCCGCATTAAGTGGGGCAAGAAAAACCAGCACCAGGCTACCCATGGCGGCCAGGATTATTATCAGTAGGTAGTACCAGGGAAATAAGGCGCGAACAAACTTTCCGGCGACCTCGATTTCCAGCTTGATAAATATCAATGGCGCCATCACAAAAGAGAAAAACAGCATTGAGCCAGACAACAGCGCAATCAGCACGGTTGCCGCGCCCTGCAAAATATTGTGTAGTTCCATGTCTATTCCTACGCTTTCAACTCAGACCCAGATTGCATTCAGTGCGAAGGAAATCCCGTTCTCCTACGTACAAGACATTGCGAGATGCAAGCCCGGCCCATCTGGTGGGTCGACATGGCAAAACGTCCTGCCAGTAATAACGAAATTAGTCAGGAGGAACAATGATTATCAAGCCCCTGTCGAGAATCGGCATTTTTCTCATAGCAAGTTTTACCCTGGCCCTGGCGCACGCCACCGCTGTCTATGAAAACAGCACCCTGACCCTGCCCTACGTAGTCTATGGCGAAGCGCTATACAGGGTCGATCTGACCTTCATGCCCCACGGGGAAGTCGTGGAATTTGTGCTTGGGCCTGCCTCACAATATGGCGCCGGCACCACTGCGCCTGACAATGCGGCACTGTTCGCCGGCAATGTGTTGAGCATCCCCCTGGTGCGCGTCGGCACGGAATCGTCCCGGATACAGTTAGACTATATTGAGTCCGCTGCCGTGTTCCGCCTGGTGGAAACTCCGGAGCCCCTCTCCAATTCCACTGACGGCATTCTCTGCAATTACGCGGACAGCACGCCAAATTCACAGGATTACCTGACCATCACCAGCACCTCAAGCTGGATCTGCGCCAATGGCGAGCGTCAGCTCACTGCCAACGGCATACCCGATCATGCAGTTGGCGCATTTCCCAATCCGGGCAACCCCAGCCAAATCTCTGCCCAGTCGGTGTCGGCCTCATTCAGCCTGACTCCATCGGAAACTGGACAGGCCACGGTAACCGGCGGCCCAAACGGTGTGGCCGGATATGTGCTGAACGGCGTGAAAATAGAGGCCGGGACGGGAGGCACCTGTGATGACAGCGGCAACAACTGTACGCTGAATGGCAATGTGGGGGCCTGGAATTTGGAGGCCCTGGGCCAGAGCAGCTTCGACTTCGGCACCGACAGCAATAATGCCCATGTACAGCCTACCGGGGCCTACCACTATCACGGCATGCCAGAAGGATTTATCACCAAACAAGGCGGCAACAGTTCCACCATGACCTTGATTGGGTGGGCATCTGACGGCTTTCCGATCTACGCTCGCTACGGCTACAGTGTCGCCACTGATGCCACATCCCCTATCAAGACCATCACCGGCAGCTACCAGTTCGTCTCGCCCGTGCCTGGTTCGCAGCCATCTGTTTCGGTCTACCCTTTAGGCACATTCTCGCAAGATTACGGATACGTTGCCGGTTCGGGAGACCTGGATGCCTGCAACGGCCGCTTTGGCGTCACGCCCGAGTTCCCCAATGGAATTTACCACTACTACGCAACGGACACTTACCCCTATTTCCAGCGCTGTGTAACCGGCGCAGTCGAAATGGCCGCAGGCGGCGGGTT
>CENZ01009906.1_pt1 | contig 11435 bp, 6 predicted proteins | sample 361341 | NCBI WGS metagenome assembly CENZ01 (sample SAMEA2619782, study PRJEB7988) | marine metagenome | biome: marine biome (ENVO:00000447); feature: deep chlorophyll maximum layer (ENVO:xxxxxxxx); material: "saline water (ENVO:00002010), including plankton (ENVO:xxxxxxxx)" | depth 50 m
CTACCATTTCCCTCATATTTAAGATCGCGCAACCATACCAATTTGTAAGGCTCAACAAAAGCACGGGCTTCAAGAATTACCCCTGAATTACCCCATCAGGCTGGGCTCTCAAAACATTGGAACACTGCGACGAAAGGTGTGCATGTGTAGCATGAAAAATCACCAATTTCAGCGCAAGAATCACCCCCCGATTCAGCGCATCGATCAAGCACGCCGGTCTGTGACAAACTTGTAATAAAATCAGCCAATAAATTCCACTATTCAAGCCTGCAGCACTGGTTCTCGCGAGCACGTAATGATTTAATACGGCGCATATTGAGTCAGGCAATCAAGATCGTGACAAACCCCATCGGAGCACTATTTGGCCGTTCCCCCATCCGCCCGCTGCAGGGCCATATGGGTGCAGTGCAATCCTGCGTCGCCTCACTGCAAAAACTTGTGGAGGCCAGTATTGCTGCAGACTGGCAATCAGCCGACGCGCTGGCCCAAGAGATCAACAGCAGCAAGCAGGATGCGGACGAGATCAAGCGCGACACCCGCATGCATCTCACCCGCAGTGTGTTCCTTCCCGTTGCCCGCACCGATCTGCTCGAGCTCGTCTCAATTCAGGACCAGATCGGTTATAACTGCAAACAAGTCGCGCAGCTACCGCTGTTACGCAAGTCCAGCTTCCCGGGAGATCTTGGCCCCGCTATAGCAGGCTTCTGTAGCGCGACCTTAAAAGTCTCCGAAAGCGCGCTGGCCACGATTAACGAACTGGATGAATTGTTTGAAACCAGCTTCAAGGGCCGGGAAGCAGGATTTGTTGAAAAACTCATTAACCAGTTTCAAGAGATGGAAGCCCAGAGCGAAGAAGGTACATCGGCGATTCAGGGTCAGCTCCTTCAATTAGAAGATAGCCTGAATCCCGTTGACGTCATATTTCACTATAAGTTGATAGATCTGCTAGCTGATATTGCGCATTCCGCTCGCAAGGCGGGAAGTCAACTGCTTATGTTCATGGCCCGTTAAGAGCAAGAGCCCTATCGAGTAACGCCTCTGATGTCAGAAATACTTGCGCAGTACGGTACGCTAATGCTGGCTCTTGCCTGCATTTTTGGGTTTTTCATGGCCTATGGTGTGGGTGCGAACGACGTGGCTAATGCCATGGGGACGTCAGTCGGCGCCCGTGCGATCACCATCAAACAGGCAATCATTATTGCCATGGTGTTCGAGTTTGCCGGGGCCTATCTCGCGGGTGGCGAAGTCACCTCCACCATTCGCAGTGGCATCATTGACCTTGAGACTGCTGGCTTTGATACCAATCCAGAACTGCTGGTTTACGGTATGCTGTCCTCATTATTGGCTGCCGGCACCTGGCTTCTGCTCGCCTCATGGAAGGGTTGGCCCGTCTCAACCACGCATTCAATAATTGGTGCGATTATTGGCTTCGCTGTAGTCGGCGTTTCAGTCGACTCGGTAATGTGGGGTCAAGTCATCTCGATTGTCGCCAGCTGGGTCATTTCCCCGGTGTTTTCAGGCGTCATCGCCTTTATTATTTTCCTCAGTGTACAGCGTCTGGTTCTCGATACCGACGACCCATTTCAGAATGCAAAGAAGTACATCCCTGGCTATATTTTTCTGGTTGGCTTCATGATTTCAATGGTTACGCTGATCAAAGGCTTGAGCCACGTCGGGCTTGAAGTCAGCTTTGTTCAGGCAACGATATACGCCGTGGGCATTGGTCTCGTCACCATGACCATAGGCTACTTCCTGATTCGCAACATCAAGGAAAATGTTACCGATAATCCCGATGACCGCTTTGCCAGCCTTGAGCGCTTATTTGGCGTGCTAATGATTTTTACAGCCTGCTCAATGGCATTTGCCCATGGCTCCAATGATGTCGCCAATGCTATCGGCCCATTGGCGGCTGTTAACGGCGTAATACAGAGCGGCGGCGTGTTTGCCGCACAGTCGCAATTGCCGGTTTGGATCCTGTTGCTGGGTGGGGGAGGCCTCGTGATAGGCCTGGCCACACTTGGCTATCGAGTAATTGCGACCATAGGCCGCAACATTACCGAACTCACTCCCAGTCGCGGTTTCGCTGCAGAGATTGCTGCGGCGACTACTGTGGTGATTGCATCGGGCACTGGGATTCCAGTCTCCACCACCCACACCCTGGTTGGCGCCGTGCTGGGCGTCGGACTCGCGCGCGGAATTGGTGCCTTGAACCTGGGCGTGGTGGGCAGGATATTTCTCTCTTGGGTTATCACCTTACCGGTAGGAGCAGCCCTTTCAATCCTGTTCTTTTTCCTGTTCCGGGCCATTTTCGGTTAGCAGCTCAGCTATTTTTGGGGCTTAATTGTGCCAACATCTTTGCTACCCTAGCCTGAAATCTGTCTTGAGTCTGATCTGCATGTCTTCAGCTAAAGCAAACGTCCGGCCTTATCAATTTGTGCTCGCGAGTGCGTGCCTGCTGTTAATCCTGTCTTTTGGGTACCGGGCTGGTTTCGGCCTTTTCATGGTGCCAATGACAGAAGCTCGCGGATGGGGCCGCGACGTACTCGCCATGGCATTGGCAATACAAAATTTGTCCTGGGGCATCTGTGCGATTCTTGCCGGCGCTTTGGCAGACAAGTATGGCAATTTGCGGGTGCTGCTAAGCGGCGTTTTCCTTTACGCCATCGGCATGATGGGCATGTCAATCTCAGCCACTGAAGTGCACATCATCAGCACAGCCGGGCTGTTGGTGGGCGCTGGCGTTGCTGGCACTTCTTTTGGCATCGTGCTGCCTTCCATTGCGCGCGCCGTGCCTGAAGAGAAGCGGGCCTGGGCAATGGGCATCGGCACGGCAGCTGGCAGTTTTGGTCAGTTTCTGGTCGTACCCATCATCCAAACCGTGGTCGACAGTGTTGGCTGGATGAGTTCCCTGCAGTATCTCGGGCTCTCTGCGTTCCTGATGGCGATATTCTGCATCCCCCTCGCTAAGTATGGCGGCGCCAGTGAGGCCCAGAGTGGCGAAGCACAGGCACCTGTCAGCATCACCGAAATTGCACGGCGCGCCTGTGCAGTCAGGTCTTACCAACTCCTGATATTCGGCTTCTTTGTGTGTGGCTTTCATGTCGCCTTCATCACCGTGCACATGCCTGGCTATGTCATCGACCTTGGGTTTGACCCACAGGTTGGTGCCTGGAGTATCAGTCTGATTGGACTCTGCAACGTGATCGGCGCTTATTACTCCGGTGTCTTGAGCGGCAAGCGCTCCATGCGCGCCCTGTTGACCTGCATCTATCTCGGGCGAGTACTTGCCATTAGCCTTTTCCTGGTGATGCCGGTTACCCTCACCAGCATCATGATCTTCAGTGCCGGCATGGGCTTTCTTTGGCTCGCAACAGTACCTCCCACCTCAGGCTTAGTGGCCTTGTTTTTTGGCACCCGCTACATGTCATTTCTTTATGGCATTGTTTTCCTTAGTCACCAGCTCGGTAGCTTCTCGGGGGTCTGGTTAGGCGGCTGGATGTATGAACAATACGGCAATTACGACGGCATCTGGTATGCCGGCATCTTGCTGGGTGTGGCTGCTGCCATTTTACATTGGCCAATCAAGGAAGAGGATTATTCCGGACAACTCGCCACTGCCAAGGCAGCCTGATTCATTAAATTACATATAATTATTATAATTAAACCACATCAGACAGATGTCTTGATCCAGCGATTTGGGGACGGCAAACTGATGCCTGGACTTACCGCTCACCTGGTTCCAACAGACTGCGGAGTAACTGAGACATAGATGACATTAACAACGCTAAATTCGACGAAACAACGCCCTACGCTCGTAGCAAGGAGGATACTTCTGCTCACAGCGCTTTGGCTCGCTGCATGCAGCAATATTGTTGAAGTGCGTTCCAGTAATTACGGCAGCCGAGTCAAATACCTGGTACTGCACGCAACCTCTGAAGACTTCGCGGAGTCACTGCGACTCCTAACTCAACCCACCGCCAATCCAGTCAGCTCGCACTACCTCGTCCCTGATCCTGGCGACCCAAGCTATTCACGCAGCAGTCTGCGCGTGCATAGACTGGTGCCAGAATTGGAAAGAGCCTGGCATGCCGGGGTCAGCTATTGGGCCGAAGAAACCGGATTGAATGATCGCTCGATCGGCATCGAGATAGTCAACGAGTTCAAGTGCAGCGGCACCAGTGATCCCGTCAATGAAACAGTACCTGAAGACATCAGCTGCGAATTTCCCAACTACGACGAGGCACAAATCGCGCTGGTCATCGAACTGGTCTCAGACATCCTGGCACGTTATCCAAATATTAATCCCATTGATGTGGTCGGTCATTCTGACATTGCCATTCTCAGGAAATCCGATCCTGGGCCAGAGTTCCCCTGGCAGCGCTTGTATGAATCGGGCATAGGCGCCTGGTATGAGGAAGATCTTAAAGCTGACTATGAACAGCGCTTCTCGCAGCGCCTGCCGGACATTGCTATGATTCAGGAGGCACTCAATCGACTCGGCTACTTCGTCGAACCTACGGGCCAGTTTGACAACGCGACCCGCTATGCCATGCGCGCCATGCAGTTACACTTCAGGCCCCAGAACTACACCGGTGAAATCGATGCCGAATCTGTTGCCATCATCTGGGCGCTACTGGAGAAGTACCGGCCACGGGAACTCGAAGAGCTATTAAAATTCTGATTTGCCGATTTCCATTCAGGAAATTACAATTCACGCTTTGATAGCCTCATGGAAGAACTCATCCCTAACTTCTCTTCTCGCGGGGAGGTTGTAGCTGGGGTGCCTGTCGCTATAGAGGGAGAAATTGTAAACTACTTATTTCTTGCACCCACCCTTAAACTGAGCAAAGATATTCCCTAAGATGTAACTAAAGCTCGAACTGCTGAGCGTCGTAGCCAAGCCAGTTGTCAATTTCGTAGGGAGATGCGCCTTTTTCTACGACTATGGCGTGCAGGACAAAGACTTCATTCGTTAATTGCCGCGCTTCCACATGCAAAGGGTCTAAGGCGTGGACATGAAATGAGCTGGATTCCGTGTGCTCAATCAACGGTGCAAATGGAGTGCCAATTTCTAGCGATGAGACCTTCCAAGCCGTGTCAAAGTACCAGTAGGCGCCTGTCGCAGGCTGCTGAATCACCAGATAGGTATCAAAGCTCACATTAGACGCGTGCGTAAACGCGACATTTAAGTCGCCACCTTCGGGATGCGCAGACCCTGCCTTTTCCTCCCCCAGATCTGCTGATTCTGCCCACATCTCGAACGATAACTCAATTGAGACGACCGCGGCTGCGTTTGGTGGGTTTGCCTGAGCGGGCTGTTCGATATCCAAGAGCAGCGGAAGCGAGCGCACGTTATCCGGTTTGTCTAAGCTTTCTAAATACATGACCAAATCGGCTAGCTGTCCTGCCTCGAGGTCCGGCAGATTTTGCCCTTTAATATCGGCGGGATGGACCTTTAAAACCTCGGCTAGCGTGCTGTATCGTCCGTCGTGGTAGTAAGGAGCAGAGTGTCGAAGGTTGAGAAGCGTTGGGGTGTTAATGCTCTTAGTTACACCTTCGATCTGCCTCAAACTGTGGTTCTTGTTATCGGTGTAAAGCGGCGCCTGGTGACACTCGGTGCAGTTGAGCACGGTAGACGTGAAAAGCACCTCGCCGCGCTGCTCGGGCGATGGTATATCGCTAGCCTCCGTCACATCGGCTCCAAAACGCAGGGTTGCAATAAACGCAGTTAAATTGTCGAGGGCCTCTGAACGTCCTGTATTTTTTTCAGCTCCATCGCAGGTCGGTGTGCAGTTGTCTTCACCACTCACGAGCCCGGTGCCGCCCTGCAATTCTCTTATCGTGTTCTCTACATCCTGCACTTCATCGAGATTACCGGACCAGTGAAAGGGGCCGGTTAGCGAGGTCGCGATAAGTGAAGGGGTGTTACGCAGGCCATCAGGGAAGTGCCAAGTCTGATTGTCTGAACCGCCATCGAAGTGGCAAGTTGCGCACGAAATCCACTGATCTTTAGCCATGCGCGTGTCATCAGACGAATGAAATAGTTTTAATCCCTGTTTGACATTATCATCAAGTGGCAGTTGAGTGACCACGGTGCGGCTAATTTCAGTAAGACTCTCCGCGTCTATTACCGACATCGAGCCGTCCACAGCGTTGTCAATGTAGATAAAGGCACCATCGAGACTCTGTGCAATACCCATTGGGAAGCCGCCAACTTCGATGTGCGCCCGTAGTTGAGAGTTCGCGAGATTGATTACCGATATGTCGTTGCTCGCGGCGTTTACCACATACAGATCCTCGCCACTAAGAAGAGACTCGAGCGGCAATCCAACTGGCTTATCAATAATATCTAGCGCAAGCCGCTGCCTGCGTAGATGAATACTCCGCTCTAGGTCGATGACCGAGACGAACGGGAACACGCTCGTATCAAACTCGAGCAAGGTGTTGTCGGTGTTGCGAATGGTGTTAGGTACAAACGCAAGCTGCGCGGCGCTATCAAGAGTGATTGACTGCACAAGACCCGCTCGTGAGCCTAGCGAAATTTCGGTGACAACAGTGAATGTACTGGTGTCGATCTTGGAGATGATGCCTGTCTCAAAATGAGATACATACAGCCAACGTTCATCTCCGGACAGAGTCATCCCGCGCGGAGAGCCCGTGACCGCTACTTCCGCCAGCAGCGTGTAGTTGTATTTGTCGAAGACCTGAACTCGGCCTGCCTGTTGGGCCGACACATAAGCAAACTTGCTCCCAATCAGCACACCATACGGCGCCTCGCGGGTATCGATTGCGCCCAAAAGCTGAGAGGCCTCGCCCAAAGCGAAATCAGGAACAGATAGCACTGATACCTTGTTCTCGCCCTGGCTCGACACCCATACTACGTGCCTGTCCCAGTCGTAGGCAACGGTCTGGGGCGAGACGCCCACCAAAATTTCAGCGATAGGCTGCACGACGTCGCTCACTCGCATCAGCGTCACGCTGTTCGAGTATTGGTTGGCGACTATGGCAAGCTCTGTTCCCACGATGCTAATCGATGAGGTTTTGGCCTCAACACCCACACTGGAAGGTGCCCACTGCGTTAGCATTAGGAGGGCTAGAAGAATTGAGCGTATCACTGAGTACAAAACCGCCGCCTATAAGCCAAATGTAAAAGAGGCCTCAGCCAGCGTAAGCCATTGTGAGTCATCGAATACGCTCGAACCCGCTCGCGTAACTACTACAAAAAATTTATAGCTGCCTTCCGCGACAGAGTCACCGAGAGGCAAGTTGACAATGGGGATCTCGGCGTTGTTTTCAAGTTTAGTATTTAACATGAACGGTATTACGCTGTTGGCTTCACTTATGTTTAATTTGCTGTCGATCGTGAGGAAATTACCGTCTGGCAAAATAACAGCTACGTAGAGATCCGCATCACCTTCAGCATTTAGTTTAAGTTTTGCATCAAGCGTGTCGCCGACGAAAAGTGCACTATCAGTAAGCTCCAAACTGATGTCTCCCACCGGAGCCTGGTTATGCCCTCCTAACTGAAGCACTTCACCTTGAATAGTTGCCGTTCGCCCTTCAAATTCTATCACGCCCCCGTCGTTGATCGTCTCCAGCAGGAAACTTAGCGTTACCGTATCAGCCCCGTTAGCTTGTCGCAGCTGCCCTCCAGGGAGGTCTAGGTTAGGGAAGTCTGAGTGAAGCGCGGTTGCATCATAAGTAAAATCAGCGTTCGGTGATTCATCCTGTGACAACAAGAATCCGGGCATAGTGACGGTGCTGTGCATCTTGGACACAGACGAGGACCCAGAGGGAGCGAGCCTGAGCGCAAGGCGCACATCGTCTGGCAGCGTACGTGGTAACGGACTGCTCACAACAGCGGGCGCGTTATCAGGGCTGGCCACATAGAATGCAAAGCGCCCTTCTTCAGCGCCTAGCACACTCCCTTGGGGGTATGGTGCTTCCACCATCCCTGCGGAAGTCATACCTGTGTGAGTCACGGTGATTTCCGCCGTATAGACACCCGCCTCGCTTGCAATAAAATCTGCTAGAGGGTCGTAAAAGTAGCCGACCTTGTTCGCGACGCCTTTAATGGTCCGTATAGAGCCACTTGGAGTACTAATGATCACATCAACCTCAGATGGTAGAGTGGGCGCTATCTGTGCAGAGAAGCTTACCGTGTCACCAACCTCGAGCAAGGTGCCGGGTCTGATACCCATTGGATGCGCGAAGATATCGATTTCCTCACCCTTGATAGTCATCAGCGGGCCTCCAGACGGGCCGCCTGCAGCTCCTTGGAAAGGTGGCATTACCCTCCCGCCTTGCTCGTCATCTTCGGGCAACATGACCCACAGGCCACCGTAGGCTCCATAGAACGAAAATTCCGAATCTGGCGCGCGATAGACAGCTCCACCAAATAAAAACTTGAAATCGTCTTCTTGGTCACCCTCATAGCCGTTCCCTAATTGATAACCGTAGGGGGTGTTAAATCGCCAATAACCGTTAGCGCTCGTCGCTGTACCTACAAATTCCCGTACGCTTACCCCCGGCCTGCCGTTGGCAGAGTAGTAGTAGCCCCATTGCACATCGGGCTGATCGGGATTAACAAACGGGGGGACCATTTGCGCCTTTTGCTCGACACTGGAGACAAGCGCAACAGAACCGTTGACATTGTGATATTGATTATTCCGATTGCTAACGACAGAAGCGAGTTGCGTGCCAGCATCCTCAATCGTTGTGACATTCTGCAGGGCGGCATTCCAATCAGTGAAATTAGCCGTCCAAATTACATCTCCAGTCTGATAAGGTGAGAAAAAATGAGCGTTACGCTCATAGGATGTGTCGCTGAATAGATACCACTGCCGCCTCTCGTTCCCACTCTCGCTCCCGCGCGCCCCTTTCGCGCTAATGCGACTATTGGGGGTTTCAACAATTGAGCCCCACTGACGGGTTCCCGCCCAAAGCGTTCCGTCCTCCGATAGATACCTCAACTCGTAGTTCACACGATATTCGCCCGGCTCTTCAAAACGTAGTGGGTCTTTGTCACTTTGGAAATATCCGAATCTATTTGCCCAGTCCTCGTACCTCTTACTTACCTTCTGAGATTTGTTGGAGTAAGGGTAGTGATCGATGTCTATTACAACCTCGGCAGGCACACCCGGTTGTATAACGACAGCTGGCGAATATGCGTCACCGACCTCAAAAGGCGTGCCTGGGAAGACGCCTGTTTCAAAGTCCAACGTTTCCGCAACGGTAATTGTATAATGCCCCCGTATATCATACCTGTGACCAGCTTCGTCATTAATGTCGCCCTTGATCTCGACTACATAGTCACCGTATTCAGAAAAACTCACATTGAACTCGTCGCGATAAGTCGTTAACCCATAGTGAAGATCAGGAGCATTACTGTTGCGAACAATTTCTTCTCCTAACGGTGTGGAAGCTTTTTGCAGATAGCTTCCAAGAATCGGATACGGCCCAATTAATGAAATTTTGCCGGATGGAGAGGTAACAGTTGCGGTCAGCGAGCCAGAGGGAAATTTAAAAGGTATTTTGGGATTACTTATCCATTCTTTGTTACTGTACGCAGTTAATGGAATAAATGGTTCGATATTGTAGCTGTTATTCAGAGGAGACTCTGTGTTGGGTGGAAATATCGCAGTACTTGAATTTGTAACAAGACGTCCAGAGATACCAAAATTCTCTCTGTCCTCGTTTGCAACGACGCCTCGAGAGCCGTTACTCAGTTCGTTCATTAATAGCGCTGAATACAGCCGCGGAGGCTCATAGTCGCCTATCGTTATCTGTGCGGCCCCGTGCACGGTGCTGAGGTGGAACGATGGCTCGCCATAAACGTCATCGTAGAACCGCTGCTCAGTCTGAAGCCCCTTAACCATCGGATTCATTGACCATCCTTGGCCACTGAGGACGATTTGATAGATCCCATTGGGTGTAAGGTCGGGAACGCTATAGTTAAGCTCCCATTCAGCGATCGCCTTCCCCTCTTCGATGAAACGATAGTTGCTTAGCTTGATTTGGCCAATATCGATTAACTCCGCCCACTCCGGTTCAGACCTGCTAATTGGTAATCCCGTGACGGTCATATCGCTTGACGAGCCCTCTGGCGCCGCAGCCTTTTGCTGACCGCTCTGATTGATCACCTGCTCTAGATAGGCGCTCCCCGATTGGAGCTCGACCACAGTCTCCGCGTTGAGATTTCTGGAGAGGATTTCTACTTGGCCAGAGAGTCTTCCGCTGCTGCCGGCGCTCCACATAGCTGAGTCAATTTCACCGTAGAACCAGGCTACCCCCGGATCATATCCACCCTTTATCTTGAGGTCGCGAGCGAGCGGCGTCTTAGATGACCCGTTAAGCCGCTGGGCGGTCGAAATAGTATGCGTAGATAGCTCCACCGGCACCTTGATTACAGTGCTCGGATTGCTTGAAGAGAACCCGTTATAAGCCTGCGCGTGCGGATCCTGTGTAATCTGAATGTAGGAGCCTGGCGGGGCAAAAAAGTGTAGCTCAAAGCTACCGTCATTCTCCGATGCCCCTGTTAGCGCCTGACCCGTTTGGACATTGAGGACGCTGACGGGGACGAGAGGCAGGACGGCGCCAGGCGCGCCCTTTATCACCGAGAAACGAGAGTCGTCAGTGTGCTCCACGTGAATAAGGTCAGCGCGAGGAGGCGTCGAGCCAAAGCGATTGGTCTGGGTATCGCGCGAGACCTTGAGCGAAATATCTGAAACGCTTCCGCCTCGTGCATCAACGCCTACCGAATCGATGAGGTATTCCGAACCGGGTACGGGCCAGTTACTGGTTTCAAGAATAATTCGATAGCGTCCTGCCGACAGGGTCTCGGAGAAGGTGTGCCATACGTTTACCTTCAAGCCAGAGCCAGTATTTAGCCCAAGTCCAGTGTCGAGATTGAAGAATCTGAGATTACAAGCACTTTTGCACAGATCATCGATCTCGATTCGGCCACTGAGGGTCACTGTCTTCGCAAGACCAAATTTATAAACTGGAAGGTCGGAAGAGACTCCACAAAACTCTAACATCCTGTATCGCACGCCGCTGCCATCGGTATACTCCATGCCAGGACAGGAATACGGGAATTCGATCTTCCCGTTTGCGTCCGTTGTATAGCTAGAACCATCAGTGTAATCCGTCACTTCTTGGTTAATCAGAGGTGCGCCGTCTAGATGCAGCTCTATCGTTCCGCCTGCCATCGTCGTGGCTGCGAAAAGGAAGGCAAAGATGCCGACTAATAGGCTTAACGTGCGTCCAAAAGAGGATAAAGGGAAGAACATACGATGAGGTCCTCGAGATTTACTTGAGAGCAAATACAAAATTGTCACAAATCTATTTACGGGTTCATTGGAAGGTAATAATTATCGATTAGGACTTTGAGGCAGGTTAAGGATTAAGATTTGGCGGAAGAGGCAGGAGTCGAA
>CENZ01199679.1_pt1 | contig 11435 bp, 16 predicted proteins | sample 361341 | NCBI WGS metagenome assembly CENZ01 (sample SAMEA2619782, study PRJEB7988) | marine metagenome | biome: marine biome (ENVO:00000447); feature: deep chlorophyll maximum layer (ENVO:xxxxxxxx); material: "saline water (ENVO:00002010), including plankton (ENVO:xxxxxxxx)" | depth 50 m
CCACCTGAACCACCTGCGGCACCACTTCTTGGTCCTGGACTACCTGAACCTGCACCACCTGCTCCACCTCCTGCAGAAGTTATTGTAGAAAAAGTTGAAACTGAACCACTTGCACTTCTTCCTGCTGGACCATTTGCGGCTGAACCACCAGCACCTACTGAAACTGGATAAGTTTGTACTGAAACTGGTAAAGCTGTTCCTGAATCTAAAGGACTATCTGTGTAGGGATCAGAAGAACATTTGCCCTCTCTAAAACCTCCTGCACCTCCAGCACCTCCACCATTTGAACCCCAACCTGTTGAACCTCCACCACCACCTGCTACAACTAAATATGAAACTTTTGCTCCAGCACCACTACCAAAAGTATTTGTTACTTGAAAATTTGCGTCAGCATTAAATGTATGTATTCTGTAATCTCCTGATTCTGTTATTGTTCCACCAGTAGCTACTAAATAACCAGGATTACCTGTAACATTTGAAGTAGAATCGTGAATATCTTGCCAACCTTTTGTAGAATCAACGTAAATTAAAGTTACTGATTGTGATTCAGTTATCAATGTTGAAGTTTGAGTAATTCCATTTATTTTAGAACCATTATTTCCTAAAGTTACTGCATTTGTATCCCAAGTGTTTGCATAATCTTTAAATGCTACAATATCACCTGCTGATGGTGAGCTAGGAAGTGTTACTGTAACAGCACCTCCAGTAGTGTTTATAAAATATCCTTTACCACTAACTGCTGTTAATGGACTTGTTTTAGCTGTTGTACACCAAGTTACTGTACCTGATCTGCCCATTCCACAGGTACTTGCACCTGTTGCAATTTTAACTGTTTTACCTGATGAACCTAAAGTTAAAGTTGATCCACATTGTACATCTACTGTATTTACTTCTATCTTACTCATTATACTATTATTACTGTTGCGCCTGATTCAATAACCATTGTTGATGATACTGTAAATGGACCACCAAATACTGCATTTGAATCTGCTGTTATTCTAATATTTCTTGTTAAATCTTTTTTATGATAATTTACTACGTTATCTTTTCCAGGTGCATTACCAACATAAGATATATATTCTACTTCTTCCATTGTTCCTCCTATGAAACATCTACTAGTAAGCCAACAATTATATCACATAAACCACTAGCACTGCTTGATTGAGCTTTTAAAGAATAACCTGTCGCTAAAACATATTTTCCTCTAACGATCTCAACTTTACTTGCTGGTGGTATAGATACAGCTTTGGCTATTTTAAAATCATTTGATCCATCTCTTAAAGTTACATCTAAAGTTATTGCAGTTGTCGTACTTGTATTACAAGCATTTAAACCAATCATAATTTGATTGTTTGATGTTGCTGTTACGATATTAGTTTCACTTGCATTTGCTAGTGTTACTTCTGTTGATTTAAAGTTATTTGCCATTGATTATCCTCCTAAAGCTATTGCGAAAGGTATTGCGTTTGGATCGCTTTCCCCATCTATTGATACTGATGATGGTATTGTTGCTGACGCAGAACCAGTTGCTAGTTCAAAAACTGTAACGAAAGCAGTACCATTAAAAAATTTAAAAATTATTTTTCCTGATGTATTTGTATCAGCAAATATTTGACCTGACGCAGTTGTAGTTGGTGCTGATGTTCCACTATTATTTGAATTAATTGCAGATAATGCGTTGTTCAGATCAGTTCTGAAAGACGGAAAACCCTGATTCGCTATTGAATAATCGTGTTGAGCCATTTTTTAAAAATCCTTTGAGTTGTTTGTTATCATAATTGAATTAAATTTGCAATTAAAAACCTTTGGCAATATAGTCAAAAGTTCTTGAAACTGCTGAACCACTAGAGTTTCTAAAAGTTATAACAAAACTAGTGGCAGTTTTGCTAGTAACATCATATTTATCTCCAGAAGCCATATTATCTATTGCAAAAGCTAAAGCTGGTGCTTGTTTATATGCTACTGGATAAGTTACTGTTTTAGCACCTGCTCCTGATACTATGTTATTTTCGGATTGTATTCTATCCTCCATATCAATAGTAACACTTGCGGCAGTAATTTCTGGTGTGGCAGAACCATTTGTTGATGTCATTCTAATTCTAAATTTAAAGAATCTAGCTGAATAATCTCCTACAACAAAAGTTTGAAAACTTGTATATGTTACACCATCTGCTGATGTTGCAACTTGTAATTCTGCAGAACAATTAGATTCAGCATCTCCATCAAATAATCCAGTTTGAACATCAAAGTTACCTGTAATATTATCGAACAATCTATCTCTTGATATTACTGATTGAGTAATGCCACCTGTTACACTAGCTTTAAATGAGGAACCTATATCAATGGGTGCATCAAAGTCATAAAATCCCTCTGTATCTACATTTTTATTTAATGTACCACCATCAAAGTTATGTGATGTTATTGAATCAAAATTACCTGCACCTGAATCAAAAAGCTCAACTGTATCTAATACTAAAGCTGGTGTGCCATCTTCTTTTGCAATAACTACAACATCTGTTTTTGTACCTGCAAATGTTGGGTTTTGCGTTGAAGTTGCTACTGCATTAAAATTACCAATAGATGTTACAGATGTATAAACAACAGTTGCATTTATACTTGGATTATTTAATTTATCCCTAGCTTTAATTAAATAGGCTCCTGTTTTTGCGGCAACTGAAACTGATGTAGCTGGTCTTGCAACTTTTAAAACTAAAGGTACACTATTCTGCCATTGTGCATCTCCTGTTGTATTTTGATATCTCAACTCATAATAAGCTAAATCTAAATCTGCTACAGCAGTCCAGTTTAAAAAAGCATCTTTACCGACAATGTTGATTGATAAGTTTTCAACATCTGCTGGTGGTGCAGTTAAGCCTACAACCTCGTGTTCTGATGATTCTAAAGAAGCACTAAACACTCCATAAATATTTACACCTCTAACTCTTACTTGATAACTAGCTTTATCAATTACATTTAAAAATTCAAATTTATTTCTTGCGGCTCTTCCAATGTTTACATAGTCTTGTGTAACAGCATTACCATTGGCATCTTTAGTTTGTTTAATCTCTACTTCATATATTTCTGTAAAGTTATCTGTTGCTTCAGTAATATCAATAACAAGTTTTACAATTACAGTTCCATCATTATATTCTACAAGTTCATCTGATAAACTTATAGCTTGTGGTGGAGATACCTGTGTTGCTTTAGGTAAGTTAGTTGCTTTACCACTTGAAACAGTTGAGTAATCTCCTGTTGTAAAATCATATATAGCACTAGCAGTTTCTTTAAACTGACAAGATATTTCTAAAGCACCTGTATCATTAGCTAGTTCAAAGTTCCAATCGTGAAGTTGAAAGGTTTTATTAGTAAAACCCATTCTTGCGTTTGTTATTTGTACTGTATCACCTACATCTAACTTAAATGCAGTCATATCAAAATTAGCTGATACTGATATTTGTTGTCTAACTTTTAAAAGTTGTATCTTAGATAACCTCTGACACATCTTACTTGATTGTGTAAATGGGTAATCAAACTCTGAATAAATTCTTTCATTATTATCTTCTGCTTCAAAACCTGAACTTGTAAGTATAGGATAGTTTTGTGGTTGATAATTATTAGATGGTTCAGCATATACACCTTTAACAGCATTGAATAATTCTTTTTTACTTACTCTACTGTTTATAGATAAACCACTTCTTAAATTGCTTTCATTTAAAGTTACAACTGGACTTATATAAGTTGCAGGAACTAATTTAAACATTCCATTAGTGAATATTAAAGCACCACCACAAGAAGTTAATAAGTTTTCTATAATAACTTTTGGTGTTTGTTGTAATCTAAATGAACCATTACAAGTAAATCTTTTTTCTGTACCTGAATCTAAACTAACTGTTTCATCACAAATATTTGCACTTGCTATAAAGTTTGTATCATTGATTTCTGTATCTTCGGTTTGCATTCCAAAGGTAGTATCTTTTAAGTAATCTCTAATAGCTAAAGCTGGATTGTCAGTATGTGTAGTAAAATTAAATTTTTGTGTGGTGCTTCCAGTGACAGATGTAAGACTGATAGCTGTACCACCAAGAGCATTTGCATAATTAGTTGCTAATTTTATATTGTTAGCATCTGACTTTATGACAAAGTATTCTGTTCCATCTGAAAGCCCACCAATAGCAGTATTTCCATTAACATTATATTTTGCTTTATCAAATGTACTCAAACCATGTGAGTTAATTTGTATAGTGTTATTCGATGTACTTACTGTTCCTGAAGAAGCAGTAAAAGAAGTTTCTCTTGGATCAAAACATTTTTTGCCTTTTACAACAGCAGATATGTTAGGAACACCATTAGGATAAACATCTGAATCAAATTGTAGTCTAGCATATAAATATGCCTTTCCTTGTACCCTGTGATTTGTAGTCCATTGTGTTACATCAGATACTAAATTAGCATCTGCTAGTTGATTGGGGTCTCCTAAATGTTTTTTAATTCTTAACTTACCAGAATATTGATCGCTACTAGTTGGTGTAAAAATAGCAATACCATTACTATCGTTTGATGTAGTTTCTAAATTAACTATATCGTCATTCAAGTAAATACTACCTATTTCAGCTACCTCGTGTCCAGCTAGTACAATGATAATATGTAAAAATTCATTTGTGCTAGAAGTCGTTTCTGCATAAACAATAGTACCACCTACTCTAGTTTCTCCATAAATAATTCTGTATGGTTGTGTAGGAGATTTAGCACTTACTGTAACTCCTGTTTCTAAACTCGTACCAAAGTTTGGTGGATCAAGTTTTGGTGCTAGTTTCTGACCTATTACACCTCCAATGATTGAAGTACCAACAGATATGAGTGCTCTCATACCTAATTTTTTAAAACTAAAATTACCAAATGAACCAGCGAATGCACCTGATTGTACTAATACAACAGCAATAGCAACAACAGCAACAACAGCAATAACTTTCTTAACACTACCACCTGTTTGTGCTACTTCACCTTGATAATCATAAGAATGTTCTTCGATTATGTTATCATTTTTGTCATAAACTATTTTAGTATAAATTTTCACTATTCTATTCTCCAAGCTATTTTGCAATCTGTTTTTCTTATTAATGCTATTTCTTTTCTCCAGTTAAACATTACTGATTCTCCTATACATACTCCTAATGTACCCTCTAAATCAGTTTTATCTTTATAATAAAAAACATCTCCTTTTTGAGCTTTATCAATATCAATAGTTTTAAAATTATTTTCTTTAGCTATCTTTAAAGCTATATCTAATAAATCTTTGCTCTTTAAACTCTTGATAATTTTTTTGGCTTCTTTAATGTTTTTATATTTTTTATCAAAAACTTTTTTACCAGTTATGGCTTCTATACAATCAATAGTAAAAGTTACACAATCATTTTTACCATGTTTGAATACTTGCTTTTGTTTGTAATCTTCTAATACTTTTTCTAATGCAGAACTCCAATTATTAACACGCATTAATTGGTTTTCTTACCCCATATAATTTCTTTATCTTGTAGGTCAGGTATAAACTCGAATCCTAAATCAGTAGGAAAATCTATTTTTTGATCTTCAAAAGTGTACATTCTGTTTGATGCCTTTTCGAATGTTACTAATCTACTTTCTAATTTTAATTGTATGACTGTTGTTTCCATACCCTCTGATATGTTCAATACGTCCATATTACCTTTAAATAATGTATATACATCTGCGACTACATTTTTACTTGTATCAAATAAACCTAAATAAACTGCACCTTTTCTATTTGTATAGTTTGCACCTAGAGCAGTAGATATCAAACTAGATTTAATACCTGAAAGAGTTAAGGTTACACCACTCATTGATAGTGTATCACTTTCTTCTATTTCACTTAAACCCAACATATCTCCAGCACCAGAAAAAACTTTTGATGAACCACCAGCAGTCATAGTTATATTGCCATAGCCATTCCACATTCTTAATGTTCCATCACTAAACTCTAATTCAATACCAACTATTGGCTGAACCACCTTACTTGTTATTGCTGTGTTAAAAGCTGATGTTATAGTTCTAGACATTATTCCTCAATACTTAATATTTTTTTTCTTCCTTGATATACTTCTGTTTTAGCATTTACTTTTTTACAACTGAACCTAACAGATTGTGGATTTACTTCTCTTTCAGCAATCCTTTTAGATTTTAAGCAGTCACTCATTTTATCTTTATAAGTATGCTCAATCATATTTCCATCTAAATACATAATAAGTGCAACAACAAATTCCATTACAACATCTTCCCTTTATTAACACCCTCTTTGATTATATATCTATGTGTACCAAAGCCATTAATATTTACTTCTTTTTTATTTTTATTTAATATTTCTTTAATCTTGTTATTTTTAATTTCTTTACTGTACTGTAAAATTTTTCTAGTATTCCTTTCCATTTGCTCTTACCTTATCTTTTAAAGTTTCTAACTGCGTTGAAAGTTTATCAACATCTTTAATTAATCTTTCTATATTAACTTTATTATTCATCATGCCATCTACTCTTTCAGTTAGCTTTTCAATTTCAACTACCATATTTTCTATTAGTAAAAATTGTTCGCTATCTGCTGGGAGTGATCCCATTTCTCCTCTTGGCCACTTAATTCTAAATTCTGTATTTTCTTCAACATCAGAAATCATTAACTTGCCATTTGTTTCGATAGTATTGAGTCTTTCAATAATTCCAAAATAACTCCATACTGCTATCGCTACTGCTATTATAATTGAAATTAAGTTTCTTAATGGTAATTGTATATTTGAATTTTCACTTACTTTCATTCGTATCCTTTTAATATCCAGTTTAGAATCTTTCTAAAGTATCTTTTTAATTTTTTCATTTTTTTCTCTTTTTGTTCATACCCATATAATGATCTCCAGGCTCATAATCCCATCTCTTGCCATGATGACCTCTAATATCACAATAGAACATACGCAACCTTACTATAATTTTTAATAATTTTCTACTCATTCTGGTTTCGGTAATTTAAAGTCTTTCGGTGGCATTTTCAAATTTTTTTCTTTCGGTGGACCAATAAATTTATCTCCCATTAGAGTTATATCTGGGTTTTCTTTTTTATATTCGTCTTTAATAGTATCCCAATGGCTTTTTGAATCATTAGGTCTTGTGTTATCTCTTGATGGAGTAACACCTCTACATTTAGATACTAATAATTTAAAATTTTCATTGTGAGCTAAACTTGGATTGCTATTAACTCTACCGCACATTTTCATTAGTTCTAATTGTTGTTTGATTGCTACATTCTCTTTTGAAGTCTTACAGTCTGTACCTAGATACTTTCTGAAAGTTATACTAAAATTTTGCTCATCATTATCATAGTCACTGTTATTAGATGTTCTATAATCTGTATCTCTATTCCTATCTTCTACTCTTAAATCAATTTCTCCGCACCTTACACCATATTCATTAAGATATTCGTTTCTTGCATGAGCTGGTTTCATAAATAATGCTAATAGAAGCATCAATACAACTAAAATTCCTGTAAAGTAGTAGTTCATCTTGGCAATCTCCATTATTCATAAATCCTTATCTGTTTAAATCCTTAATATCATAGCTGTGTTCTCTAACTTGATCTGCTAATTGTCTATATAAATTTTCTGCCATCTGCCATGTAGATTCAGCAGAAGTTAATCTTGTATTCATATCTGTTATATTTTTTTTAGCTAGATCAAGTTCACTACTTAATCTAATAATTTCTAATTTATTATCATCAATAGTTGATGTTAAATTTAATACATATCTAATTGATGTAAATGTTCCAACTAATATTGAAGCTACAACTGGTATTAATATAATATTTTTTTTAAATAATTCTGCTAAATTCATTATAACACCTCACTACAAGCAAAGGATATCCCATAATTGCTTACCTTATCTGTATCCCAGTTAAACTCGTTTGAATCTAATCTCATAATTGTTGTTGTGTTTGTATAGACGACTGTATCGTCATTGTTGATTGTTTCTATTGTTGATCTCAATGCTGGTTCTATTTTAACATTGGCTTCTCCTGAACCATTAGCACTAACATCTTCTATAACCATATAAACATAAGAGTTTATCTGTATGTAATCACCAGCTTTAAATACATTTGCACGACTTGCAGTAAAACCATCTAAAGCAACTTGATTGCCTGTTTGACTTGCACCATTAACTCTTACTGTACCTGTTGCAGTTCCTTGAATAGTCTTTCTGTCTTGATCGCCCATTTTAAAAGTTCCTCTTCTCCCTCTTAATGACATAAAAAAAGCTAACCATATTGCGGCTTTATCTTTTTTCATTGGTGGTAATGTCATAGTACATCTCCACTGTGAACCCTCGTGTTCAAATATTTGTTGTTGTAAAGTGAAAGGTGATTCTGTTACTGCAACAACTCTATTCAATCCCCAGTTCTGTGTTGTTATTCCTGTGGCTGTTGGTAAAGTCAAAGGATATGATGGTGTGAATACTGCCATAATTAACTTCCGAATGCTTTGCTAAATTTTCCGCCTCGTTGCTTGGCTTCTGCAACTGCTTGGACTGTTGATTGTTGTATAGCTGGTAACATATTCATAACTTCTGCTCTTACTGTATTAGTTACTCCTACTGCAAAGTTTAAATTTTGAGTGACATTTATTCCGCCACCTCCTCCAACCATTTGTTTTGTATCAGCATTGTTTTTAATTGCACCACTTGTGTTAGGCACAAATAATTCTGGACCTCTTTCTCCAACTAATGTTGGTTTTCCTGCTTGAACTGTACCACCACCTGCCATACCATCTCCTGGACTTAAAACTCTACCTCCAACATTAGCAGTAGGATTAAATATTCCTTTAATACTATTTTTTACAAATTTATTAACTTCATCTAAAATTAAAGTTTGTATAATAGTTTTTTGAATACTTATTATTAATTCTCTTAAAATATTTTTAAAATCTAATGCACCTGCTTTACCTCTTAAAAAGGCATCAACAATAGTATCTCCAACTTTACTTATCTCATTTGCTACACCTGTTGCTATTTTATCTACTTGTGCAAGTTCTTCTCTGAATGCAACCATCACTCTTGCTTCAGCTTCAAAATGCCCTTGTTGTATAGCCATTATTTCGTTAATCGCTTTCATTGCATCTGCACTATCTCCTAACTTAGAAATAAGTGCTGTTCTTAATTTAATTTGTTCACCTACTATAAATTTTTGTTTTTCACTTATTGCAGTTGATAATCTTAATTCATCTTCAAGACCTCTAGTTCTTTTTCTTAAATGTTTTGCAGATATCTCTCCAGCTTTATTTACTGCAGTTGCTTGTTTGTTTTGTAAATCTATATTTTCTGTAATTCTTAATCTGTGAGCTGATAATGTTTCTAGCTTTTTTTGTTCTAATCTAATTTCTTCTACTAAATCTTTTTTTTGGTCTGCGTTGTTTCTTCCAACTTGACCCATTTTTTCAAGTTCTTCATTAAGAGCAATAACAACTTTTGCCTGTGCTTCCATTTCTTTGTCGGTATCTTTTAATGCTTTTTGAAGACCCTCTAAATCACTTGGCAGTTCTCTTATATCAGGGACAAATTTACCGAAAGCATCTGCTAAAAAATTAACAGCAGTTGTTAATCCTTGAACTATCTTTTGACCCATTTCTGATTTTTCAAAGAATAATGTTATGTTTTCTCCTAAAGTATCAAATGCACCTGCTAATCCTCCTGCCGCACCCTCTCCTGCTCCACCAACTTGCTCTTTAAGTGCTTTAAGAATTAATGCTTGTGCTTCTGCTTGTCTTCCAGTTAAAGATAAAACTTTAATTTGCTCTTTTTGACTTTCAGTAAAAGAAACACCAACTCTACGCAAAGCAGATAGTCCAATCTCTGGCTCTTCTAATGCTTTACCTAATTGAAGTGCCGCAGTTTTCATTGTTCCGAAACCTACTGCCGCAAGGTCTTGAGTAAGTTTTAAAACTTCTCCAAAAGTATCTCCACTTATAGATTTAAAAGTTAATAATACTCCTGCCGCATCTCTTGCGCCTTGAACACTTGCTAAAGTACCTCTACCAATTTTGACTGCCATTTCTTCAATGTCAGTACCAGTTTGCATTGCCGCGCCACCTGTTGCTTTAAGTAATGCCGCAATTTTAAGTTGTTGTGATTCAAAATTAGTTCCTGCTCTGATAAGTTTAGTAAATCCTGCTCCAACTGCAACTAATCCTGCTGTAAGGGCGAGTCCTGCAATACTTACTCTACCCATAATAGCACCGATAGAGCTTATCCTACCAGCTACTGGACCAAGTGGACCTTGTACTGCCGCAATAGAACCTGCAACATTTCTTAAGCCCTCTTGCATTTTCTTACTGCCTTTTGTTGTTTTGGCAGTCGCTTTATCAAGTTTCTTTAAACCTTGAGCACCTTGATCAAGATTCTTTTTAAACTTTTGTGCGTTTGCTATAAGTTCTACTCTAATTGTTGCTAAATTTGATGCCATAATATTAATCTGGGAACTTTCGCATTAGTTCCTCCATTTGTTTTCTTTGTGTTGGTTCAGCTTTATTGTTGCCTTTTGATATTTTCCAACCATTAAGTGCTGAACTAAATTCTGTAATTGATAAACCCCAAAATACATCAGGGGAGAATCCTAATACACCAAGACCTATTTCTAAGAATTGCTGGATTGGGTATTTGTCTGCTCGTTCTCCCCCTGTACTAAAGGGGAATCTTCTTCTTCTTTATCTCCTGTAAAAATAGTCATTAATATATTTGAACATAATAATGCTACTTTTATCATACCTGTTTGCATTATCATATCTCCAACAGCTGGTTGTGTGAATTTACCACCAGCTCCTGTCAATGCTTCGTGCATAACAATGGTAATGTCTTTCATTGCATAATTATTATTAGCCATAGCATTAGTAATATCTAAAATTGATTTACCTGTTCTATTTTCTATATTAACTATTGATTCAAAGGTAAGTCGGAAAGTTCTTTCCTTATCTCCCAACTTACCTTTAATTTCGCCTCTATACTGATTCGCCATCGGTATCCTTTTCTGTTGATTGTTCAGCTTTTTTAAGTTTTTTCAAAGTTTTGTTAGCTTTGATTATATCGCTTGACTTTACTGCCTCGCAAGTAATCTCACACCTGCTTTGAAAAACTTGTACTTTCTGAACAACACATTCATCGACACCGAGTGTTATTTTATCATAGGGTTTGATAGGAACATCTTTTCTTGTTTCAACGATAATTACTCCCTTTCTAGTGACCTTGTAAAAAGCGTTATAGGACTCGCCTTGAAATTTTATCTCTACCACTTTAAACCCATCTGTATAATCCATAATTCAAATATTATTATGCGTTAGTATATGTTATTGTGTTTGAAGATTCAAGAGTCAAAGAGTAAGTTTCCTCACCATTATATTC
>CENZ01182802.1_pt1 | contig 11424 bp, 12 predicted proteins | sample 361341 | NCBI WGS metagenome assembly CENZ01 (sample SAMEA2619782, study PRJEB7988) | marine metagenome | biome: marine biome (ENVO:00000447); feature: deep chlorophyll maximum layer (ENVO:xxxxxxxx); material: "saline water (ENVO:00002010), including plankton (ENVO:xxxxxxxx)" | depth 50 m
ATAAAGTCAGCGGTTTCACTTTCTATTTGATCCTCAGTACAAAAGATATGTCCATCATCTTGAGTAAAACCTCTTACTCTCATCAAACCATGCATAGTACCGGAAGCTTCATATCTATGGCATGATCCGAACTCAGCCAGCCTTATTGGAAGATCTTTGTAAGATTTGAGGCCCTGATTATAAACCTGCACATGACAAGGACAATTCATTGGCTTAAGTGCATTCACTCTCTTCTCATTTGCATGCTCTTCATCAATTTCTGTGATGAACATATTTTCTCGATACTTATCCCAGTGACCCGAAGCCTCCCAAAGCTTTCGATCAACAACCATGGGAGTATTTATCTCCTCATAACCATTAGCAATTTGTTTTCTGCGAACATAATCTTGCAAAGCTAAATACATAGACCATCCTTTGGAGTGCCAAAAAACCATTCCAGGGGCCTCTTCTTGTAAATGAAACAAATCCATTTCTTTGGCAAGTTTTCGATGATCGCGCTTTTCTGCCTCTTCGATAAGAGTCAAATACTTTTTTAGATCTTTTTCATTTTTCCATGCGGTTCCATAAATCCGTGAAAGCATTTCATTTTTTGAATCTCCCTTCCAATAGGCACCAGCAATTTTGGTAAGTTTAAAAGCTCCAACTTTATCTAAGCTTGGTAAATGAGGACCTCGACACAAATCTATAAAACCAGTATCGCCCTGATTATAAAGTTGAAAGTTATCTTCTTGCTCAGACTCTTCGATGATCTTCACTTTGTAATCTTCTTTGATGTCAGCAAAATTCTTAATGGCTTCTTTCTTCGAATGAATCGTTTTAGAAATGTTAGATTTTTCAGCAATAATCTTCTTCATCTCTTTCTCAATTTTTGGTAAATCGTCTATAGAGACTCTTTCATCTGATAAAAAATCATAATAAAAGCCATTTTCAATGGTTGGACCGATAGCTAACTTGGCTTTTGGATATAATTTTTTAATTGCGCGTGCTAACACTTGCGCTGCAACTGTATGACGCATTATTTCTAGGCCCTCATCTGAATCAAGTGTATATATGGAAATATCTGCGTCCTGACTAACAGTATCACTTAAATCCCTTTGATTGCCATCGACACTAAATGCAATAGCTGCTTTGGCAAGCCCTGCCCCAATCATGCTCGCAATCTCATGACCGCTTACACCAACAGGAGCCTGTTTCTGAGACCCATCAGGAAGTGTAATTGTTATTTCTTTACTCATGGTAATAGCCCTAACGATCTATTCTAATATTTTTAACCTTAAAGGTATATTTTAACTATAACTTTTCATTACTGTGGCTTTAATTTAATATGTTGAAATTAAAAAATTTAGGAGAAAATCTCATGACAGTAAGTGTTTTATTAGAAGGAACTTTAAAAGAGGGCCTAGCTGATCAATTTGAAGAAATTTGTACTGATGCATTCAAGGTAACTCGTGCGTTTGATGGCTGTCAAAATATTAATTTAACTTTTAATGTTGAAAATAAGCATAACTATGTTCTTACGGAAGTATGGGATTCAAAGGAGCATTATGAAAAATATCTTGCTTTTAGAACTGAAGACGGAACTATTGCTGCTGTTACTGAGATGTGTTCAGAGGGTCCAACAATAAGAATATTTGATATAACTAGTGCTTAAAAGACAGCCTTCTTAGTTAAACGGATATAACAACTCCCTCCTAAGGAGTAGTTCTAGGTTCGATTCCTGGAGAGGGCGCCATTTCTTATTCACTTTCCTTCAATAGGTATTTCATTATCTTTCCTGCAGCATTTGTCGGTAAATCCTGCACGAATTCTACGAACCTAGGAACCTTATAATTTGCCATATTTTCTTTGGACCATTGCAAAAGACTATCAGAATTTAAATCTTGATCAGGTTTTAAGACAACAAAAGCCTTAGCAACTTCTCCCATTCTTTCATCCTCAATACCAATAACAGCTACCTGAGAGATTGCTGGATGATCACTCAGGATGTTTTCTATTTCAGCTGGATAAGCATTAAAACCACCCACAATAAACATATCCTTACTTCTGTCAGTTATTTTAATATAACCATTAGCATCAAGAATTCCTATGTCGCCTGTATGCAACCAACCATCAGCATCTATAGCTTCTTGAGTAGCCTCAGTGTTGTTAAAATATCCTTGAGTAATGTTATAGCCTCTTACAAATATCTCTCCAGGCTTGCCAACTGGAACATCCTGACCATCTTGATTAACGCACTTAACTTCAACACCTGCAATGGCACAACCTGAGGTTGTTGCAATGGTTTCATAATCGTCATCAGGTGTGCACATTGTTACCACACCAGTACTCTCAGTGAGTCCATATGCCGTTATTACAGTATCAAAGCCTAATTTTTCTTTCATATCTTTTATAAGTTGAACAGGAATAGACGCTGCTCCAGTTACTCCCAATCTTAATGAGGAAATATCCATAGTTTCTATTAATTCGCTTGTAAGAATTGATTGGTAAAGAGTTGGAGGACCTGGAAGCATTGAGATCTTTTTTTTATTGATCGTCTCAATGATCCTATCTGCATCAAAAACAGGACATGGATATGCAGTTGCACCTCTCATAATAGAAGCAAGCCAACCAGCTTTATAGCCAAAAGTGTGAAAAAAGGGATTTACAATTAGATATTGATCATTTTCATTCAAACCAATATAAGAAGACCAATAATCAAACACTTTAATATTTTGCATATGAGTAGAGATTACTCCTTTAGGCTTGCCAGTCGTCCCAGAAGTAAAAATAATGTCAGCCATATCTGATTCGTTTACTCCAGGAAATTTGACGTCTATTGCATGCTCTCTTAAACCCTCAAAGGACTGTACTTCGTCACTAATACTGCTTTCATCAAATGAAATTTGATGCTGGAGATGAGGTAGATCCTCATTTTCCAGTAATTTAAAGTAATCTGTTCCAAGAAAAGTTTTAACACTGAATAAAATTTTTGCTTCAGCATTATTTAATATATAAGCTGCCTCTTTACCTTTCATTCTTGTATTTATGGGGACTAAAACACCTCCTGCTTTATGTATTGCGATGCCTGCAAGAACCCATTCATTCATATTTGGGGCCCAAATAGCTACTCGGTCTCCAGGCAAAATACCTAAGTTGATAATGTTGGATGCAATGTTAGTTGATATTCTATCTAAATCTAAAAAAGATAATGTTTCAACATCAGAAATCAATGCAGGTTTAGAAGAATAATTCTTAGCTTGATGCTTTATAAGATTGGGAATAGTAAGTTTTGTTAATGATTTCAATTCAGTATCCTCGCCCATCGATAATCATATTTGTAATATTTTAATCCAATAGAGGATTCTGAGAATCTTACGCCAGGCAAAGAGGCAATTTCCTCATATAGTACTTTTGAAAGCTTAGTTACATCCTCCGCAAGAATAAAAACCATTAGATCATGGCGGCCCAATAATGTTGAAACAAATCTTACTTCTTTCATCTTTGAAAGAGCCTTGGCAACTGAATCTTTTGAACGGGTTTCAACATCTAAACCAACAAAAGCTAAAGAAGGATTTTCTAAACGATTAATGTTATTGATTACAGAAATTTTTATTACTTTATTTTGAATAAGTTTTTGAATTCTATTTCTAACAGTGCCCTCTGTAACCCCAATCACTTTCGCCATTTGGTTATTTGACATTCTTGCATCCGCACCTAGTAATTGAATAATTTTTTTATCAGTTTGATCAAGCTTCATTTGCAAAGGGAGTCCAATCGGTTTCAAATTTATACACACTTGATGCTATTGCAGGAGCAATACTCTTTATTCCGACAATTGATGGTAATGTTTCATCTAAAAAAATTTTTGTTTCATGCAGACTTTTGGTAGCGCATAGAATTTCTATATCTTGAATTCCACTCACAACATTAACGCTAAAAATTTCTTTTTGATTAGAGAGTATCTCGGCTACCTCCTCTAATTTATCACCCTGCACTCTAATACCTATAGGAAGCAAATAATCATAGCCACACTTTTCAAAGTCAGCTATAGCTATAATTTTGCAAAAACCACCATCGATGATTTTCGATAATCTTTTACTAACCGTTACTTCATTGATAGATAATTTTTCAGCAATGGATTTCGCCGGTGCACGGCCATCGAGCTCTAAGATTTCTAGGATTTTATGGTCAAGATCATCTAGCGAAACTTTCACTTTATAAAATACTTTTTATTTGAGAGTTAAAATTCTCTTTTTTTAAGATCTAAGCCAGAGGGAACATCAGCTCTATTAACTAAAAATTGTCCATACCATTTTCTTAATTTTCTAAGTGGGCCATCTCCATCACACACCACAGGATCAGGTATGTAGATCTTATTTTCCCAAATCGCAACATCTTGTCCAAAAGCATAATTATTTGCATCAACATATCCTTGAATAAAAGCTGCTTCATCTTCAGCTGACATACCAGGAACTTTTTTAACCATTACTCCAAAGTTAATTTGAAATGAAGTCAATGTTAATGGAATGTGAGTTACTGCAAGCCTGCTCTCCACCTTCATGCCGTCATGTACTGCACTCATGTATGTTGTCATATAGGCTGGACCTTCATAAGTTGCTTGTGAAAAAAGATCGCGTCCAAGAATAGGACTGTCTGCTGTCATTTCTTGGGTATAGGTATGATCCTTAGCTTCATTCCAAAAGCCTTCGAATGGAGCCTGATGCACAGGACCAAAATGACCTTTATCTGCCATATTATCTATTAATTCACGGCAATTATTTTTTACTACAAAACTAGCCATTCCATAGTCTGACCACTCATCGGAGTAACACTCATCTATTTTTTTTGGCAGATAATCAGGATCTCCTTTTTCAACATCATGCCAAACTAAAATCATTTGATTCCTTTCCAAAACTGGCCATGATTCTCCGTCACCAACATCAATACTAATTCCATCATTGGTACTAAGAACCTTAATTTTTCTGTTAAATCCAAATATATTTTTAGTTTCTCCAACAGGAAAATCTCTCTGATGACCAAGCGCAAACCAACCTCTAGGGAATCTATCAGGAAGGTCGCTAGTTAAAACATCTTCTTTAAAAACTGAGTTCATCTATTCTTTCTCCATTTAAATCTGCAGAATTACCATCTCTATCAAACCAAACATAAATTGAGCCGTCAAGTTCATCCACTTCCCATGAACGAGTAACAGCTTTTGGAGGTATCCTCTTTGCATAAGGCACTTCATTGCATGAACCCTCTCCAGACCATCGCCACGCATGGAAGGGGCATCTTATTCCATCCTCTTCAACCTCTCCACAAGCCAATGACGCACCCATGTGTCTACAATACAAATCCAAAGCTGATAATTGATCATCTTTGCCTCTCCATACTACGATTTGCGTAGGAAAATCATCCACTTGTATAGCCTCCATTGAACCAATGTCATTGCTATCAGCAACTTTATACCATCCAGGCTTTAGTTGAGCTTTCTTTGGATCTCTCTGTTCCGGTAAATCAGGTGCTATGAGCTCTTGATCAGTCAAAATTTTCTCCTAAATAATCAACCAAAAATTACTATTATATATATATTGAAATTAATCATCGAGTAATCAGTAGATCAAATTAGTCAATTGCTTGATTTCTGATTGAATTCAGACACTACCTCTTCAGCCATTGAAAGCTGGCTGATATCCTTTGAAGTAGGCACCAACAGAGTATCTGTTGCACCCAATCCTTTAATTTCATCTAAAAAATTATATAGTTCGTTTTGATTGCCAGAAAATCCAGCTACTTCAGATAAATTTTTTGCAAGATCATCACCCATCCAGCCTAAATATCTTGTTAAGTGAGTCTTAATATCTTCCCGACCCGATTCTCCTAATCCAAACCAAAAACTTGTTACTAATCTTGGAGAAATTTTTTTCTGAATAAACGCTTCCTTTACTCTGACAAAAGAATCGTTAATTTCTTTAAGATCTGCATTAAATGAAAAACCTGCTAATCCCTCCGCAAAATCAGCTGACATAGACATAGCCTTTGGTCCAACCGCGCCTGCTAAAATTTGAGGTCCAGTCTTAGAATAGGTGTTTGGACCCATTTCTTTATGAAAATCTTTCGACCAAACTGATTTCATTGTTTTCACATTTTTTGCAAGAATTGCCCATCTTCTATCTGACCAATTGGAATCAATAGCAGTATAGTCTTCTTCTCTACCTCCAACACCAACACCAAGAGTGAATCTGCCCTCTGCAAGCAAATCAATTGTTGCGAATTGTTTAGCGCTAAGAATTGGATTATGCATTGTTAGAATAGACACAGTTGCAATAATCTCTACTCGATTAGTCCAAGCGGCTACAGCACTTAAGGTAGAAATAAATTCAGGATTAGGAAATAAAATTCTTTCTCCCAGAGCAATGTGAGACCAAGGGCCTGTATCAATTTTTTTAGTCCATTTTTCCAGATCTTTTCTTGTAAGATCAGGTTCCATGACCGGAAGGGTCATGCCAATTTTCATGACTTAGATTTTTGTTTAATTAAATCAAGTGCAACATCAACTATCATGTCCTCTTGACCACCAACCATCTTTCTTTTGCCCAACTCAACCAAAATTTCTCTAGTATCTAAATTATAGGTTTCAGCAGCTGACTCAGCGTGTCTTAAGAAAGATGAATAAACGCCTGCATAACCTAAGGTTAAAGTTTCCCTATCAACTCTTACAGGTCTATCTTGTAAAGGTCTAACCAACTCCTCTGCAGCATCCATTAATTTAAATAAATCTGTTCCATGTGACCATCCAAGTCTATCAATTGCTGCAACAAAAACTTCAAGTGGAGCATTACCTGCACCTGCTCCCATTCCAGCTAAACTTGCATCAACACGATTTGCACCATTTTCAACTGCAACAATAGAGTTAGATACACCCAATGATAGATTATGATGAGCATGCATACCTGTTTGAGTTTTTGGATCTAATGTATCTTTAAAAGCTTTAAACCGATCAGCTACATCTTCCATGCTTAATGCGCCCCCAGAATCAACAACATAAACACATTCAGCACCGTATGACTCCATAAGCTTAGCTTGATTTGCTAAATTAGATGGTGAGGTCATGTGGGACATCATTAAAAAACCAATAGTATCCATACCCAACTCTCTAGCAAATTCAATGTGTTGTTTTGAAACATCTGCTTCTGTGCAATGCGTTGCAACTCTTACTGATCTAACTCCAAGATCCCATGCCCACTTGAGGTCTTCTTTTATAGCAATACCTGGCAAGATTAAGGTTGTTAACTTTGAATGATTCAAATTTTCAGCAACGGCGCCTATCCATTCTTTATCTGTATGTGCACCAAAACCATAGTTAAATGAAGATCCTGCCAACCCATCCCCATGAGCAACCTCAATGGCGTCAACTTTTGCATCATCCAGAGCCTTTGCAATCTCAATCACATGATCAAGTCCGTATTGATGACGGATAGCATGCATACCATCTCTTAATGTCACATCTTGAATATATAACTTTTTCATGAATTTAACTTTATAAGCTCATGAGCTGTTCCCATTGCGGCTGAAGTCATGATATCTAAATTTCCTGCGTATTTAGGAAGATAGTGACCAGCTCCTTCGACTTCAAGAAAAATTGAAGCTTTTAAACCTTCAAATTCACCATATCCAGGAATGGAACAAGGATTATTAGAACCAAATCTTTCAAATTGAACCTCTTGTTTAAGTCGATAGCCCGGTACATAAGATTGAACTCTTTTAACCATTGACTCAATACTTTCTTTAACTAACTCCTGATCAGTAGGATCACACAAGGTAAAGACAGTGTTCCTCATCAATAACGGTGGTTCAGCTGGATTTAATACAATTATTGCTTTTGCTTTATCTGCACCACCAACCTTTTCGAGACCAAGGGCTGTGGTCTGAGTAAACTCATCAATGTTTGCTCTTGTTCCCGGCCCTGCGGACTTAGAAGAGACTGATGCAACTATTTCAGCATATTTTACGCTAGATACTTGATTAACTGCAGCAACCATTGGAATAGTTGCTTGACCTCCACATGTAACCATATTTACATTTTGTTCTTTTAAGTGCTCAGACAAATTCACAACTGGAACGCAATATGGCCCTATTGCAGCTGGAGTTAAATCAATCATCTGCTTTTTATCTTTTGCAATTAAATCATGGTGAGTTTTATGTGCACCTGCTGAAGTAGCATCAAAAAATATCAAAGTATCTTGATACTCTTGCATTTGCATAAATCCCTCAAGTCCATCTGAGGAAATTGGAATATTTAAAGACTTTGCCATAGCAAGACCCTCTGACTCAGGATCAATCCCAATGACGCCATTCAATGCTAAATAATCAGAGGTATGAATAATTTTAAGCATTAAATCTGTTCCAATGTTTCCAGATCCTATAATTGCACATTTTGTTTTATTCATAATTAAGTGAAATTGATTTCACAGGTTCCAACGCCTTTAAGATTCATTCTAAATTTATCTCCAGCTACGGCAGGTTCTAATGGCACCAATGAGCCAGATAAAATAAATTCTCCTGTTAGCAATGGTATATTATATTCACCTAAAGTATTAGCCAGCCATGCAACAGCTTCGGCAGGATGCCCTTGAACTGCAGAACCTTTACCTGAAGAAAGAAACTCGTCATTTTTAAAAACTTCAACCTCTAGTTCATCCATTGCAAACTTATTTGGAGAAACTGCACCCTCACCTAATACAAAAATTCCACAAGATGCATTGTCTGCTATAGTATCTTGAATCTTAATTTTCCAATCATCTATTCTTGAATCAACTATTTCAAAGCAAGGAATAATTTTTTCAGTTGCCGCAATAACATCCTCCTTGGTAATACCTGGTCCATGGAGGTCTTCTTTTAAAATGAAAGCAATTTCAGCTTCAGCTCTTGGTTGTATTAAATACTCTGAAATTAAAAAATTTGATTTATTTTTAACATGCATTGTATTAGTTAAAAAGCCAAAGTCCGGTTGATTTACACCAAGCATTTCTTGCACAACAATACTTGTTACACCAATTTTCTTACCAATAACTTTTTCTCCCTCAATCTCCCGATGAGAAAGAAATTTCTTAGAAATCTGATATGCATCATTGATATCTATATCTGGATACCTATCAGTCAAAGGCTGAATCATTTTTTGCTTTTTTAATGCTGAAAATAACTCAAACGCGATATCAGCAATAGTACCAGGGTTCATACACTAAGAATTTAAAAAGTTTATACAAGTATTATTAAAAACTGCTTCCTGTTCAATCATGACCCAGTGTCCACATTGACTAAAAAGCATTATCTGGGAATTTGGGCATCCGTTACCTATTTTCATTGCACCTGAAACTGGAATGAATTGATCATTCATACCCCAAAAAGCAAGCACAGGCTGTGTAATTGATGGAAGATCTGCTTCCATATTAGGTATATCCATTGTTGCCATTACTTGAGCATTCATTAAAGGAAGAATTTCCATTCTTTCATCAATCATTTCTTGAGTAATTATTGATTTATCAAATGGAAATAGCTCAAGCAATCCCTCTATTTTCTCTTGATCCATATTACCGCCTAAAAAATCGGAAAGTAATTTTTTAACACCTGGCATCGAGTTATAAACTTCAAAATCTTCAATGCCCCCTGGTGCCATCAAAATTAATTTTTTAACTCTTGAAGGATGATCAAGACCAAGACCAATAGATAATGCTCCACCAAGACTATTACCCAATAATGAAAATTCTTCAATTTTAAGAGCATCAAGAAGTTCAATTAATTTTTTATTGAAGTATTTTAATGAATATATTTCATTATCTGGCTTGGATGAAAATCCATATCCAGGAAGATCTGGCAAAATTACTCTAAAACCTGCATCCCTTAAGGCAACAAAGTTATTTTTAAAATTTGTATGTCCAGATGCTCCAGTGCCACTTCCATGCAAAAGAAGAACAACATCTCCATGACCTTCATCATAATAATGAAATTTGAAGTTATCATTAACTTCAATAAACGATCCTTTCGGAATCATAAACTAAATCCTAGTAAGTGTTATTGGCAGGCCATCAATAGGACGAGGCAAGTGAACATGCTGAAAAGCAGGATTGTAATCAGATCTTAAATTGATCTTATAGTTTTTAAGAAGCCTAAATAAATATAATTTCGCATTCATCATTGCAAAGTGCATTCCAATACACTTATGCGCCCCTCCACCGAATGGGACATAACTAAAACCATGTCTTTTATGCTCAGCTCGCTCGGGGGAAAATCTCATTGGATCAAAAGTATAAGGATCGTCCCACCACTGCTCCATTCTATGGGTGAAAGGCGGGCTGATCATTACTACAGTATTTGCAGGAATATCATAACCAGCAACATTAACGTCCCTTGTTGTGCGCCTATTTAAGACCATCACTGAAGGATAAAATCTTAAGGTTTCTTGAAATACATACTCAGTCAAATTCATTTCAGCCAGGTCTTCAAAAGTTGGCATTTCGTTAGTAACACTGAAAATTTCATTTCTAACTTTATCTTGCCATTCAGGATTTTTTCCTAGGTAATAAAGAATATTTGTTAAAGCGCTTGTTGTAGTATCAAATGCAGCAAATAGTAAAAATGCAATATGTCCATCAATATCAATATCATCTAAGTACTCTCCATCTTCATCTTTCGCGTTGCAATATCTTGTAAACATGTCCAAACCATTACTGCCCCTTCTTTTGGGAATATTTTCAATAAAAAACTGTCTTAGTTCCTCTCTAGCTTTAAGTGATTTTCTAAATTGAAGGAATGGAAGATCATAAGGTAGTGGAGTAATTAAACCCTCATTTATCTCAGAAAAAAGGTGTCCAAGTTTTTTTGCTTCAGGACTTAATTCATCTAATCCTATAAAAACTCTTGCTGCAACATCCATTAAAGTTTTTTGGATATTATCATAAAAAATAAATTCTTCGTTGACTGGAAGATCTTGAATGCGCCTTTCTTGGATAGGAATTAACATATCCACATATGTTTTCAATGCATCATTTTTGAATGCAGGTTGAGAAGCTCTTCGCGTCCTTTTATGCTTAACATCATCTCTTGTTAACATTCCATCAGGATAAAGACCTCCCAAAGAACTTGCATAGCCACCAGCAACACTGAAATTACCTTTTGGATCAAACAATGTAGCTTCATTAAATTCTGGACCTAAACACATTAAAACTCTTTGATTCTTTACCATATCCAATCGGGAAATAGGTCCATATTTCTCATAATGCTTATTGCACATAGCGAGCGTATCTTTAACAAATTCAACAGTTTTTCCTAGAAATGGTAATCCATACTCTCCAGGAAACATTGAAAGATCTCTGTTATCAGGCGCTAATGAGTTTAAATCTGACATAGTTTTACCATTATGAATTTTTTGCAACTAATTTCCACCAA
>CENZ01201190.1_pt1 | contig 11423 bp, 9 predicted proteins | sample 361341 | NCBI WGS metagenome assembly CENZ01 (sample SAMEA2619782, study PRJEB7988) | marine metagenome | biome: marine biome (ENVO:00000447); feature: deep chlorophyll maximum layer (ENVO:xxxxxxxx); material: "saline water (ENVO:00002010), including plankton (ENVO:xxxxxxxx)" | depth 50 m
AGATCGCGCATATTAACTTCTTGACCAGCATTCTGCAACTCTAAAAACCTCCTCTCAGCTCTTACTTCCGCATCAGCCACTAAAAAAATCTTGGTCCCTGCATCAGGGAAGACAACAGTACCCATATCCCTGCCATCAGCAACCAATCCACGGTCACTAGCTAAATCCCTTTGAAAGTTAATTAAATTCTCCCTAGTTTCTTTGAGGCTGCTCAGCTCTGATGCAGATTTAGCAACACCTTCATGCCTAAGGATCGAAGTAATATCTTTTTCATTCTCAAAAACATGCATCTCATTATCAATGCTTTTTATATTTAAATTAGAAAAAAGCTCTGCGGCATGAGAATGATTTTGACTGTGATCGAAACAATATGAATATGCTCGATATAGCAAACCACTATCAAGCAAAATAAAACTAAGTTCTTTTGCTAATGCTTTTGCCAGCGAGCCTTTGCCGGAAGCAGATGGGCCATCAATGGTAATAATATTATTGTTTTTCAAGCTTATATCCAATGGAAGAAATTAGCTCAATGAAATTAGGGAATGATGTGAAAATATTTTCACAATTCCTCACAGTTATTGATTGTGAACATTTAAGTCCAGCAATAAGGAAGCTCATAGCAATCCTATGATCGTCATGGGACTCAATTGAAACTGATTGATCTATTAACAATGTATTTGGTGATCCTTGAATACTCATGCCGTCCTCAAAATTTTCATGCTTGATGCCAAGCACACTAAAACCCTCTGAAACTGCCTGAAGCCTGTCTGATTCCTTCACTCTGAGCTCTGCTGCATCCTTTATTACTGTGTCACCATCTGCAAATGCAGCAGCGATTGAAATAATGGGTATTTCATCGATTATATTTGGGATAATTTCTCCTGAAAGCTCAACTCCCTTCAATTTTGATTTTTTAACCGTAAGATCAGCGCAGGGCTCTCCTGAAACTAGTCTTTGATTTTTAAGTTCAATATTTGCACCCATTTTTTGTAATGCTTTTAGAACTCCAATCCTTGAAGGATTCATTCCAACATTGATAATTTCTAGTCCTGGAGAATTGCTAATTAAAGCAGCGACTATTAAAAAAGCAGCTGAGGAAATGTCGCCCACAACGGTATAGTTTTTGGCATGCAAATTATTAGTTGAATCAAGTTTAATAATATTTTTACCATCCAGTGAAGTTATTTCTATGTTTGCTCCAAAGTTTTTTAGCATTCTTTCGGTATGGTCCCTGGTCTGAATGGGTTCGATAATTTCAATTCCTATACCAGCAGACAAGCCAGCCAATAAGATGCATGACTTTACTTGCGCACTAGCTATTGGTAATTCATATGTATATTGCATGTTAATTGTTGAGGGTGAAATTGAAATTGGCAACTTACCCTCCGATGAAACAATATTGGCACCCATTTCTGCTAGTGGATTAATGACACGCTCCATCGGTCGAGAAGACAATGATTCGTCACCAACAAAAGAAGCTTTTAAACCCATGCCTGAAGCTAAGCCAAGCATGAGACGCAAGCCAGTTCCAGAATTGCCAAGATTAATTACATTATCACTATCGTGAAAACTTTGATTTCTTTTGCATAGAAGCACTCTATCATCTTCATCAACTTGAATACCTGCACCAATTTGATTGAGTGCATTCATGGTTGAAAGAGGGTCTTCTCCATGTAAAAAACCATCAATAACCATATCTTGATTAATAAAAGCACCGAGTATTAAGATTCTTTGAGAGATAGATTTATCGCCTGGACATTGAACCTTTCCAGAAATATTACCATCAGTTGAAGTTGTTAAATTCAATAGTTTGATTCCTTAAAATCTTTAAGCTCAATTAAAAGATTCCTAAGAATCTTGGGCTCATTTGTAATCTGATCCTTTAATAAATTGAGATTTTGTATTAATTCTTCTATCGCAATAGATATGTTCTTTTCGTTCATTGAAAAAATATCTGTCCACATTTCCGGAGATGATGATACTAATCTTAAAAACTCTCCAAGACCACCACCCGAAAACAGCGAAAGATCATCTTTATCAAGTCCTTTAAGAGTATTTAATAATGCATAAGCAACAACATGAGGCAGATGACTTGTGTATGCAAATATCTGATCATGTAACTCAGCATCCAAAACTGTTACTTTAGATCCAAGCAACTCCCATAAACTTGTTACTCGATTTATATGCATTAATGCCGCAGAATCATGATAAGACAAAACAGTTGATTTTCCCTCGAAGAGACCAGAAACTGAATTTTTTTCACCTGAAAGGTGAGAGCCAGCTACAGGGTGTGAAAAAATAATATTTTTTGGAAAATTTAATTTTTGTAGAGATTTGTGCAATGAATTTTTAGCACTTGTTGTATCCGTAATAGTGACTGAGGAATTAAATAAAAAATGCAAGGATTGAAGAACTTCAATACTTACATTTGGGGGGGTAGAAATGATTACTAGCGAATCTTTAAATTCAGTATTTCCTAAATCATCAAGAGCATTCAATGCTCCCGAAATTGATTTGTTGTCTATTGCATTTCTTATGCTGGATTTATCAATATCAAATGCAAGAATTTCATGATTGTTTGAGCTTGATAGACTTTTAGCTATTGACCCACCAATTAAACCTAAGCCGATAATAATTATTTTCATAAAAGTTCTTCAATTGCACTAAGAAATTTTAAATTTTCATCTTTAGTTCCAATTGTCACTCTAATGAAATCTTTCATGTCATATAAGTCTACAGGCCTTACAATAACTCCTTTTTCCATCAAACCATAAAATAATTCTTTGCCAATAAAGTCTCCTCTAAAGGTTATAAAGTTTCCAACTGATGGAATGCACTCTAGGCCAAGTTTAGATAATTTATTAAATAAGAATTCATATTGTTGTGAATTAAGTTTGATGCTTTGCTCGATGTGCTCTTTATCATTAATCGCTATGGAAGCCATAGCTTGAGCGATAGCATTTACATTGAAAGGTTGTCTAATTCGATTGAGAACTTCTATAAGAGAGGGATTAGCAATACCATATCCAACTCTAATGCTGGCTAAGCCATGAATTTTTGAGAAAGATTTAGTAATTAATAAATTGTCAAATTCGCTTAATAAATCAATTGGTCTTACATAATCTGCTTTGGTTACATACTCAAAATAAGCACAATCTAGAACAACTAAAACAGAGGAAGGAACTTTTTTTAGTAAAGTATGGACTTCATCGTGACTGTTATATGTTCCAGTTGGATTATTTGGATTAGCAATAAATATTACTTTGGTGGTTTGTTCTATGTGATTAATAAATAAACCTAAATCATGGCTCCAATTAGATGTGGGAATTTCAATAAGTGATGCCCCAGCAGATTGAGTAACAATTTTGTAAACTGCAAAAGCATGTTTTGAAGCGATGGATGAAGTATTGGAATTAAGAAAAGCTCTTGCGGCAAGTTCTAAAATCTCATTAGAACCATTTCCAATAATAATATTATCAATGGCAACATTCTCATGACTAGCGATCTCCTTTTTAAGTTTTGTTCCATTTCCATCTGGATATAAATGCAAATCATTCTTTAGCTCTGTTAAGACTGAAAGAGCCTTGGGAGATGCTCCGAGAGGATTTTCATTGCTTGCTAGTTTAACTACTTCATTAAGATCGAACTCATCAATAACTTCATCAATAGAGCGGCCTGGCTCATATGGAAAAAGGTCTGTAATTCCAGGATTTAGATTTTTGAGAATATCTGAACTCATGAGCTTGACGGATATGAGCCAAGAATACGAACCGATGCGCCTAACCTCTCAAGACTATTAATAACTTGTTTAAGATTCGCATCTTTATAATGACCACTACTATCTATGAAGAAATTATGAGCATTTAATGATTCTCTAGACGGTCGTGTTTCAATTCTCTCTAAATTAATTTTTCTTTTATTAAATGGCTCAAGGATCTTTAAAAGTGCCCCAGGTTGATTATCTGTTTGAATTAAAAATGAAGTTTTATCTTTATTTGTTTGCTCGATATCAATATTCCCAATAATCAAGAATCTAGTATTATTGCCAGAGAAATCCTCAATATCTTTTTGATAAGAATGGAGCTTATATTTATTTATTGCCATTGAACTTACTATACATAAAGTTTTTTGCTGACTTTTTGAAAGCTTAGCTGCTTCTGCAGTGCTTGATGTCATCTCTCTTTTTACATTAGGTAAGTTGGCATCGAGCCACCTGCTGCATTGGCCAAGAGCTTGAGAATGTGATGCGACAACTTTAGCATCAGCCAGTTTAAATTTTCTTGCAGAGGCAAGTTGATGGTGGATCGGAAGATAACTTTCACCACAAATCTTAATTTCTTCATCTGCGAGAGAATTCAAAGTTGCGTTCACCACACCTTCGGAGGAATTTTCTACCGGCACAACACCAAAATTTACCGAACCAGTTCTTACTTGGTGAAATACATCCTCAATAGTTCCTCTCGGTAATCTGGTTGGTGAGGACCCAAAATGTTGGATCACGGCCCCTTCAGAGTGGGTTCCCTCAGGACCAAGATACGCAATTGTCAATTCCTCCTCTAAAGAAAGACAAGAGGAAATAATTTCTTTAAAAATATATTTTATTTTTTTTTCTGAAATTGGTCCCTCATTTAGTTTTGAGATATTTCTGATAATCTCTGCCTCTCTGTTTGGTTTGTAAAAAGAAGCATTTGAGTTCATTAAACTTTTCAACTTACCAATCTTTTGAGCTAACGAACCTCTTTTTTGAATAAGTTTAAGAATTTGATGATCTATTGAATCAATTTTTTGTCTAATTGGTTTAATTTTATTTTTACTCACAACTTTATCCGTGCTTAGATTGAAAATCTCCCATGAAATTTATCAATGCATCAACCGCCTCAATTGGAGTAGCATTATAAATACTTGCTCGCATTCCGCCAACCGATCTATGTCCTTTTAAGTTAAGCAGACCTGTCTTTTCTGCTTCAGTTAAAAATTTAGTATCTAAATCAGGTTTCTTTAACAAAAAAGGCACATTCATAATTGATCGATTCTCTTTATTTACTGGATTTGAATAAAAATCTGAATTGTCTATAAAATCATATAATTTTTTAGCCTTGAGCTTATTAATTTCTCCAATTGAATCTAAGCCTCCTTTATTTTTTAACCAAGCAAAAACTTTGCCAGAAAGATACCAAGCAAAGGTGGGTGGTGTATTAAACATAGAATCTGCATCTGCGTGCTTAGCATATTGAAGCATGCCTGGTAACTCAGCAGAAGCAGTTTTTAAAAAGTCATTTTTTATGATGCAAATAGTTAACCCAGCAGGACCGATATTTTTCTGAGCGCCTGCATAAATCAATGAAAATCTTGATATGTCAATTGGTTCACTCAAAATTACAGACGACATATCGGATATCAATGGTGCATTTGTCATTGGAGGAATATGTAATGCATTTCCTTGAATTGTCTCATTAGCAACATAGTGTAAATAAGCGGCATTTTCGGTGCAATTCCAACTAGTCTCGTTTGGCACATTATTAAAATTAGATGGCTCGGAAGTACAAACAACATTAGTGTCAACTAGTCTAGAAGCTTCATAAATAGCCTTTTTTGACCAGCTTCCAGATAAAACATAGTCAGCTACTCCCTGTAACCCAAAATTCATAGGGACCATAGAAAACTGCAAGGTTGCTCCACCCTGAAGAAAAAGCACTTGATAATCATTTGGAACTTTCAATAAATCAATTAAATCTTGCCGGGCTTTATTTGCTATATCTGTGTATTCAGAAGACCTATGGCTCATTTCCATAACTGACATACCTGAGCCTTCCCATTCGAGCATTTCAGCTTGAGCTTCCTGTAAAACCTCCTCAGGAATAGCTGCCGGACCTGCAGAAAAATTCCATTTTCTCATTATTCCTCTTCTTCTTCTGGAGGAATTCTAACGCCTTCGATTAATTTCTCGCCATCTTTTGGTGATATCACTTTTACTCCTTGAGTATTTCTGCCTAATGTAGGTATTTGACTGATAGCCGTTCTAATTAAGGTGCCTTTATCACTAATTAGCATTATTCCATCGTTTTCATCTACTGCTACGGCAGACACCATATTGCCATTTCTATCACTTGTCTTTAAAGCAATTACGCCTTGACCACCTCTATTGTATGAGGGAAAGTCTTCAAGCTTTGTCCTCTTTCCAAAACCATTTTCAGATAAACATAGAATAGTTTTAGATGGATCTCCAATCATTAAAGAGATAACTTTCATGTCATCTTTCAATGTAATACCTTTAACACCTCTTGCTGTCCTGCCCATAGGTCGAACTTTAGATTCATGAAACCTTATTAATTTTCCAGAGTATGAAGAAAGTAAAATATCGCTATCTCCATCTGTTATTACTGTACCAACTAATTTATCATCATCATCGAGTCGAATCGCTTTAATTCCAGATTTATATTTTTTATGAAATAAATTTAAATTTGTTTTCTTTACAACTCCATTTCGAGTTGCCATAAAAATAAATTTATCCTCTGAAAATTCATCTACTGGTAAAATTTGAGTAACTGTTTCGTCGTCATCTAATTTCAGCATATTTACTAACGGCCTACCTTTAGAGGTTCTGCTAGCAACTGGTATTTCATATACTTTTAGCCAAAAAACTTTTCCTTTAGTAGTAAAACAAAGAAGCTGGCTGTGAGAGCTCAATACATAGAGATTTTGAATAAGGTCTTCTTCTTTTACAGATGCCCCAGCTTTACCAACCCCGCCTCTTCGTTGCTCTCTATACTCATCAAGTGGCTGAGTTTTTGCATAACCGCTTCTTGATAAAGTTAATACTCGTGTCTCCTCTGGAATTAAGTCTTCATTAGAAATGTCATGACGGGTATCGTTAATATCTGTTTTTCTATCATCTCCAAAGTTTTCTCTGACCTCTGTTAATTCATCTTTAATTAATTGGAGAAGTGTTTCTTTGTCATCAAGGATCTTTTGAAGCTCTAAAATTACTTCTAAAATTTCATTGAATTCATTAGAAAGATTGTCTTGCTCAAGACCTGTTAATCTTCCAAGTCTTAGTTCAAGAATAGACTTAGCTTGATCTGGTGATAATTTATAATTCTTACCTTTCAAACCATATTCAGATGATAACCCTTTTGGGCGACAGGCATCTTTACCAGCTTTTTTTAGAATTGCCTCGATCGGGCCTGCTTTCCAGGACTTCTTGCATAGATCTATTGCTGCGATCTTAGTATCTTTAGATTTCTTAATTATTTTGATAATTTCATCAATGTTTGCAATAGCAACCATCAAACCTTCGACAATATGGCCTCTTTCTTTAGCTTTTCTAAGATCAAACTTTGTTCTTTTGATAACAACATCTTTTCGGTGTTTGATAAATTCTTGAAGAATCTCTTTAATATTTAATACACGAGGCTGGCCATCTACAAGAACAGTAAAATTAATGCCAAATGATTGCTCTAGTTGTGACTGAGAAAATAAGTTGTTTTCTAGAACTTCAACTGATTCTCCTCTCTTAACTTCAATGACAACCCTAAGACCATCTTTATCAGACTCATCTCTAATCTCGCTAATGCCATCAATTTTTTTTTCTTTGACCAACTCTGCAATTCTCTCAAGCATCTTTGCTTTATTAACCATGTATGGTATTTCATTAATTATCAAGGAGCTCTTTCCAGATTTATCTTCTTCAACAGAAGTTTTAGCACGAACATGGATGATGCCTCTGCCAGTTTTATAGCCCTCGTAGATACCAATTTTTCCATCAATGGTTCCACCAGTAGGAAAGTCTGGGCCGGTAATAATTTGAATAATCTCATCAATGCTAGCTTTTGGCTTATCTAATAAAAGTAGGCAGCCATTTAAGACCTCTGTTAAATTATGTGGTGGCACATTCGTTGCCATCCCAACTGCAATACCCGATGAACCATTGACAAGCAAGGCTGGTATTCTTGTAGGCATAACATCTGGAATTTGCTCTGTTCCATCATAATTAGGAGAATAACTGACTGTTTCTTTTTCAATGTCATTGAGAATCATATCAGTGATTTTTGCCATTCTCACTTCGGTATAACGCATTGCAGCTGGTGAATCTCCATCTATCGAGCCAAAGTTACCTTGACCTTCTACCAAGGTATATCTCATAGAAAAGTCTTGCGCCATCCTCACCATTGCTTCATAAACAGCTGAATCACCATGGGGATGATATTTACCTATTACATCTCCAACAACTCGCGCAGATTTTTTATATGGTTGTCGATATGTATTCCTTAAAACATGTTGTGCGAATAAAATTCTTCTATGCACTGGTTTTAAACCGTCTCTCACATCAGGGAGCGCTCTTCCATGAATGACGCTCATTGCATAGCTAAGATATGAAGTTTTTAGCTCATCTTCAATGTTAATTGGTAAGATTTGTTTAGCAAAATCGGACATTTTTTAGCTCGAAAAAATGGTATTTTCTACTTATGGAAAATTCCCTTATTTAAGGGTTAATTTTACCATACTTCACGGAGGATTTAGTCTTTAAATTCTGCAACAATTTGGCCGATTGATTCCTTTGCATCACCAAATAACATTCTAGTATTTTCTTTAAAAAATAAGGGATTTTGAACTCCAGCAAAACCCGAAGACATTGATCTTTTTAAGACAAATACTGTCTTAGCGTTATGAACTTCTATAATTGGCATTCCATATATAGGACTTCCTTCTTCTTCAGTAGCTGAAGGATTCACAACATCATTAGCGCCAATAACTATTGCTACGTCTATAGTATCCATGGAAGGATTTACGTCATCAGGCTCTGCAAGTAAATCATATGAAACATTTGCTTCTGCGAGCAAGACATTCATGTGGCCAGGCATGCGCCCAGCAACAGGATGAATGCCATATTTTACTTCCGTACCATTTTCTTCAAGCAACTCTCCCATTTCTCTAACAACATGTTGAGCTTGAGCAACTGCCATACCATAGCCAGGAACCACTAAGACACTGGATGCATTTTCAAGGATAAGATATGCATCATCAGAGGTAATTGGTTTAACCTCACCCTGCTCTTCAGAAGACGCAGCTTGACCTGAAGATGCATATCCTACAAATAAAATATTTGTAATTGTCCTATTCATAGCTTTAGCCATGATGATTGTAAGAATTAGTCCACTTGCTCCAACCAATGATCCAGCAACGATAAGGACATTATTGAGCAATAATAAGCCTGCAAAAGCTGCAGCAATTCCTGAAAGTGAATTAAGTAAAGAGATCACAACAGGCATATCTCCCCCTCCTATAGGCATCACAAAACCAATGCCGGCCATCAGAGTTAAAACTAAAAAGATGGAAAAGTATGATGGCACTTGAGGAATAAATCCAGATAACGAGGGCTCAACCACTACATATATTAATGCTGGCATACTTAAATAAAACAAAGATATAAAAACATTGGTAATCATGGAGCCTTTTCCAAGCTTTAATTTTTCAGAAAGCTTGCCATAAGCTATTAGAGAACCAGAGAATGTTATTCCTCCGATGTATATTGTTAGCATTACTAATGCATGCTGAAATAAAGAGTTGTCTGGTTCGTTGAATTGTGACCAAGCTATTAAAAATGTTGCTAAGCCACCAAAACCATTAAATAACGCCACCATTTCTGGTATAGCTGTCATCTTTACTTTTATAGCAATAAGAGAGCCTATAAGACCACCCAATAGAACTCCAGCAAGTATGATCTTTACATCTATCTCAAGACTCAAACAAGTTATTGCAACAGCACAAAACATCGCAAGTGCTGACAAATAATTTCCTTTGACAGCCGTAGCTTCTTTTCCAAGCATTTTTATACCAAGAATAAACATCACAGAAGAAATGATGTAAACCATGTTTTGGATAACTTGAATATTAGCTAAATTTTCCATAATTTATTTCTTCTTGAACATACTCAGCATTCTATTTGTAACTAGATAGCCGCCAAATACATTGATTGATGCAAACAAAATTGCTCCAAAGGCTAATATATCTTGCATCTGACCAGCGCTTGAAAGCATCAAGGCGCCCACTAATGCAATTCCAGATATAGCATTAGCTCCGGACATTAAGGGTGTATGAAGTGTACTAGGTACTTTTGAGATTAGCTCAAGACCTAAAAAAATAGATAGCAGTAAAACAAAACCTAATAAAACATACATTTCCATTATGCGAACCTCTCATTCATTATTTTTCCATCATATGCAAGTACGCTGCTTTGAATGACTTCATCTTCAAAATTAAAATTTATTTTAGTGGATTCCTCGTCATAGAAATCAGTAAGCCAATTGATAATGTTATTCGATAAGGCAAAAGAGGCATGGCTTGAAACTCTAGAAGCTAAGTAAGATACACCTACAACTTTTATACCGTTAATATCTACGACTTCATCGACTATTGACCCTTCAACGTTGCCACCAGTTTCAACGGCCATATCAAGAATAACACTTCCAGGCTTCATTTTTTTAATTGTGCTCTCATCAATTATTTTCGGAGCTGGTCTTCCAAAAATTTGTGCCGTGGTAATAACTATATCTGATCGCTCACATACTTGGCTTTGAAGATCTTTTTGTTTAGCAATTTGCTCTGGAGTAAGTTCCTTGGCATAACCCTGATCTGTTTGACCAGTATCACCTAAATCAATTTTTACAAATTTTGCACCAAGAGATTTAACTTGCTCCTCAACAACATCACGAGTATCAAAAGCCTCTACTCTTGCGCCTAATCTTTTAGCAGTTGCGATTGCTTGCAAACCAGCAACACCGACACCAATCACAAACACCTTGGCAGGTTTAAGTGTGCCGGCAGCAGTCATCATCATTGGAAGTGCGGAAGATAAATATTTTGAAGCTTCAAGAACAGCGGCATACCCAGCGAGGTTAGCTTGAGAACTTAAAACATCCATTTTTTGAGCTCTTGTTATCCTTGGGATGAATTCCATGCTAACCGCATTAATTTTTGATTGATTAAGCGCTTTAAGTTCTGCGCCAGCATAAAAGGGATTCAGCATTCCCAAGATAGTGGACCCAGATTGTATTTTTGAGGACTCGTCTAAAGTTAGTGAAGTTGGAGTAATGATTAGGTCTCCATTTGATAAGCATTCATCTCTTGAAATTGCTTTTAAACCAAGATCAATGAATGCTTGATCTGAAACGTTGATCCCATCACCAATTCCTGATTCAAATGAAACATCGGCACCTTTTAAGGCAGTTATTTTTGCAACCGTCTCAGGATGAATGACTGATCTGTGATCTCTGGAGTCTGGAGATTTTAAAGCAACTATATGCATAAACTTTATTTAGATACGTTTGTAGTACATTGCAAATTATTTAAAGGTTATTGTCAACATATTAAAAAACCTTTTCAACATATGTATTAAAATTAAAAATTACGAAGCTAGGCTACAT
>CENZ01017699.1_pt1 | contig 11421 bp, 8 predicted proteins | sample 361341 | NCBI WGS metagenome assembly CENZ01 (sample SAMEA2619782, study PRJEB7988) | marine metagenome | biome: marine biome (ENVO:00000447); feature: deep chlorophyll maximum layer (ENVO:xxxxxxxx); material: "saline water (ENVO:00002010), including plankton (ENVO:xxxxxxxx)" | depth 50 m
GTATAGTTACGAGTCCAGGAAGCATAAGGGTTACCGATGTGATCAAAGTCATCAACTTGAGCAGGTAGGTAAGCAATGTCACTGCAAGGGTAATTGGAATCAGAGCAGTAAACGTAAGAGCCAGCTGCGCTGTAACCCCCGTTAGACGACGTATAATATGTCGTTATTGGGGAACCATTGATCAGTAAGACCGAGTCTGTAGTTGTATCGACAGCTGTTTTCCAACTGCTAAAATATGAACCAGTTTCATTTGAATATCCCGTGTAATGCTGATCGTTTACCGTTGAATAAAGATCCCAAGGAACTGTCCAGCCAGCATTATCCCTTCGGCTAAGCACCCTTTGATATGCGTATGTTCTACCTGCGACAGCTTGAGCTTCAAGAACAGCATTGGGCCAGCTAGGAGGGACTTCAGCAAGTCCATATAAGTACTTATCCATAGGTAGATTTTCTAACATCACATACATGCCGCCGCCAGAGAAGGTTCTATATCTGAACGTAAGAGACCCCCATTGGTAGCTGTTCCCAGACGTTCCGATATTAGTAAACTGCGATATTACATCTGTTGAGACAGGCTCTCCCTCAATCAAGTCAATAGAAATCGGTTCGGTTAAGCAGTGGTTAGTCTCATCGCCTTCAATGGTCTCCAGACATAGGTTCGTATTATCGGAAATTACGGCGAACTCACCTGCGGCGCCTATTTCTATAGTCAACGTTGTTGGATCAGGAAGAGAGGCGAAAATTTCTCCATCGCTGTTCTTAAAGTCAATAGCTCCGGAAGTTTCAATTGTTGCTCCTAGTCCGCTGAATAGGTGCACCTTAAGGTCTTGAGGGGGTGTATCTGTGGCTAGTGTTGCTGTTGGATAGTAGAAACTGAGAATCTCGGTTGAACTTTGGCCGCCGCCACCATCTTCTACAGATAAAGCTCGGCCATAAGCTCCGTATTGGCTCATTCCGACTCCATGACCCCACCCACTGCCTTCGATGGTAATGACAGGGTCGTTTTGAGCGAATGCAGGTATATGCCCAAACGCAACCAAACTGGTTACGGCTAACACGGGAACATAGCGAAATTTCATGTCTTCTGCACTCTCAAACTTTTGTTGATTACTAACAATTTCCGCTTATCTTAATGATCCCTGATCTAGCGTTAAAGGTCAAGCACTTAGTATAAAATCACTGAACTAAAAATGTAATTCACTAATCTGGAGAGCGAACTTAAGAAGTCGTTTAACTTTTACTTCCCGTCCCTAACTGTATGAGCTTTATGGGGCCCAGTTTTTCACTAGAAAGCATACGTCTTCCATCGTAGAGGAATTGCGCTGTGGGGAAGTCTGAAGATTCTAAATCTAAATAAATATCGTGATCAGCTTGGATGATCGCAGCATCACACTCCTCACCGAATTGAAATGGTCTAAAACCTAAATCCAACAATTCTTGGTCAGAATAGAGTGGGTCATGAACATAAGCTTTTCCTTTACGAGATTCGATCGCTTTTACAAGTTCAAAAACGCCTGAGAAAGCTGTTTCTTTGACTCCGCCACGATACGAGACCCCAAGAATAGCAATTTTTTTATCAGCGATTCCGTCACTAAAAGCTTTGGTAAGTCGTTCAATCGCTTGGTCAGGCATTGATTCATTGAGAGCTATTGCGCTTTTGGGAAGGGATGCTTCCTGATGTGTTGATAAGTAAAATTTCGGATACACCGGAATGCAATGTCCGCCTACAGCAACCCCTGGTTTGTGGACATGGCTAAACGGTTGGCTATTTGAGGCCGAGATGATCGGTCCAATATCTATCCCTAGTTGTTCTGCGTGTAAAGCAAATTCGTTTGCCAAGCCTATGTTGACATTCCTGTAGGTTGTTTCCACAAGTTTGGCCATTTCAGCTGATTCCGATGTGCCGAGATTCCAAACTCCGTTTGGTATTGGCAAGTCACTTCTTTCATCAAAATCTAAAACGGATTCATAGAAATTTATAGCGCGTTCTGTTGAAGCGTCATCGATGCCTCCTACCAGTTTTGGGTATGCTCGTAAATCTGCAAAGATTCTTCCGCTAAAAACACGTTCAGGGCTGTAAGCGATGAAAATGTCTTCACCTGGTTCCATTCCTGTTTGTTTGAGAATCATTTGAGCGAAACGGTCTCTTGTCGTTCCAATCGGCAACGTTGTCTCATAGCAAATAAGCGTTCCGGGTTGGATTGCTTTGGAGATATCTTCTGTAGCGGCATCAATACTTGCGAAGTTTGGATTTGCATTTTCGTCAACTATTACCGGTACGACAACGATAATATTATCAGATTGCTTGACAGCGTTAGTAGTTTGCGTAGTAGCTTCAAAGGTCCCATCGGCTATAGCTTGAGCCAAAAATTCCTCCAGGTTTTTCTCTCCTGGAAAGGGGGGCTTGCCTTCGTTGATTAACGAAACAACGTTTTCATTTATGTCTGCTCCGATAACGCGTTCACCCTTGCTTGCAATTTGAACTGCCAATGGAAGCCCAATTTTTCCAAGGCCTATTACGCAAGTAGTCATCTTCGCTCCATCGTTATTGTTGACTGCGATGCGGCTGATTTAAGCGCAGCCTCAGCGTGCATAACTGCTTGAGCACCTTCGTGCATGGTTATGACTTCTCCTAGCCCATTCAGAATTTCATCTCGGAAGCCTTCAAACTCAGTTCGAAGAGGTTCAGGTTTAGCGATTGCGAATCTAATCATGTCACCTTCGGCGACACCTGTGAATTGGGAAATACCTTCCCATGGGGGAGGAGCATCAGCATTTCGGTGGAGTGTGAGGTCAGCAAGAAGAGTATCTGCAATAAAAGACCCTTTCTCACCCGTAGCGATAGTAAACCGTTCCTTAAGAGGTGAAAGCCAATTAACGAGATGATTCGTTACGACATCACTCTCTAGAATGCCAGTTATAGCTACAAGGTCCTCATGGGATCTGCCTGCCTTATGGGCAGTGTGGGCAGAAATCTGTTTAAACTGGCTGTTACCAACCCAAACAGTGAGATCAAGGTCGTGTGTAGCTAAATCTTTTACTACGCCTACATCGCGTATCCTGTTAGGGAAAGGCCCGATGCGTCGTGTTGAGATTTGGTATAGCTCCCCAAGTTCACCTTCTGCAATCCTCTGTCGCATGCTTCTAATGGCTGGGTTGAATCTTTCAATATGGCCGACTGCTCCAACAAGATTTGCTTTCTGGAAAGCATTAGCGATCCTTAACGCTGCTTCCGTATCTATGGCTAAGGGTTTTTCCACCAAAGTATGTATTCCTGCTTCGCATAACTTCATAGCAACTTGTTCATGCTCAATTGTCGGACATGCTACAACAGCGAGGTCAATATCCTGATCAATAAGTTCTTCCAACGAAGAAAAAATTAGCTCACTGTTTATTGTGCCGGTCGGGTCGCCCAAAGGATCGGCTATGCCAACAAGTTCTACGTTTTCAGTTGAGCCCATAACTCGGGCATGGTTTTTCCCCATCATTCCGAGTCCTACAAGTCCCGCTCTTAATTCCATGTATTAATTACCTCCACTATCCTGCTTTTTTCTTCTTCGGTCAGGAAAGGATGGACTGGCAAGGAAAGAACCTCTTCTGCAGCGATACGGGTATTAGGAAGATCAAATTCTTTAGCAAACGAAGGTAGTTCATGAACGGGAATCGGGTAGTAGATGCCGTGCCCAATCTCTTCTTTGGTTAGTAAATCAATCAATGAATCTCGGTCTGGTGTTCTAACGGTGTATTGGTGAAAAACGTGTTCGGCTTCAGGGTGAATGAATGGTGTAGACACTGTAGTTAAATTTTTATTGAAAAAATTAGCGTTTTCTTTTCTCTTCTCTGTCCGTTCAGCCAAACTAGTCAATTGGACGCGTCCTATTGCTGCGTGGATGTCAGTCATTCGATTGTTGAAACCGACGATCTCATTTTCGTATCGTTTTTCCATACCTTGATTGCGAAGAAGTCTTGATTTTCTTGCTATATCTGAATCCGAGGTCACGATCATTCCTCCTTCACCACTCGTCATATTTTTTGTCGGGTAGAAGGAGAATGCAGATGTTCCAAAAGTTCCAACAGGTTTTGATTGGAATGTAGCAAGGTGGGCCTGCGCAGCATCTTCTAACAAAAGCAGTCCTTTTTTATTGCAGATTTCGCTAATCGCATCCATCTTTGCCGGGTGCCCGTAAAGGTGAACCGGCATAACCGCCGATGTTTTTGCTGTCAGAGCAGCGTTTATTGCATTTGGGTCAATTGTGAATGTGTCAAGGTCAATATCAACAAAAACTGGAGTGGCTCCACAAAGACTTACAGCATTTGCGGTCGCTGCAAATGTGAATGATGGGATGATGACTTCATCTCCGCATTCCACTCCAGAAGCTAAGAGGGCTAGATGAAGCGCTGAGGTTCCAGAGTTCACAGCTATGCAATGATGCTCGGATACCAGGGTTGAGAATTCAGTTTCAAAAGCTGCAACCTCAGGTCCTTGAGCGATCATTCCACTATCTAGAACTCGCATAACCGCTTGCTTCTCAACTTCGCCAATGAAAGGTTTTGACAGTGAAATCACCTTATTAATCTACCTTCAGATTGTTGCAGAATTTAGCTTCTATCAAAGAAAGTAATGAAGAGGGGAACGTATAGATCCCAAGAGTGGTAGTAGCTCAGGAGGTGCGACTTTAGAAAGTTACGCATACAAGATTCCGGTATTTCTATTTTTTTTGAAACAACGGTACCCTTTGATGAGTCTTCAGTAAATGTTTAGAATGGGGGAAAGTCTATGGAACTTAATTTAAAAGGGAAAAGAGCTATTATTCCTGCGTCCACAAAAGGAATTTTACGCCGGGTCGTTGATCAATTAATCGATGAAGGATGTGATGTGGCGATCTGCTCGCGTTCAGACGATACTGTCGCTCGAACACTACGCGAGCTTTCTGGCGGGCGAGGCAATGCTATTGGACGCGCCTGTGATGTTACAGATAAAGAAGATTATGAATCATGGATTGAAGAAATGATTGAGCAAATGGGCGGTGTCGATATTTTCATTCCAGGTGTTAGCGCTGGCGGAGGAGCTGACAGTGAAAGAAACTGGTGGAAAAGTTTCGAAGTCGATGTTCTATCAACAGTAAGAGGCTGCGAAGCAGTGATAGAGCACATGAAAGAATCTGGCGGTGGTGCGATTACATTTATTACTACAACAGCTTCTGTTGAAACTTTTGGCGGGCCGCAAGCATACAACGCTATGAAGGGTTCTCTGCTCGTGTACGCAAAACAGCTTTCCCAAGATATAGGTAAAGATAACATTCGAGTGAATTGTGTTTCGCCGGGGCCGATATATTTCGAAGGCGGATCATGGCAGATGCTCAAAGACACCATGGCTAAATGGTTTTCCAAAATAGAGCGTGATCACCCAACTGGCCGGCTTGGTACACCAGAAGAAGTTTCAAATTGCATTGTATTTTTATCCAGTCCCGCAGCTAGTTGGGTATCAGGAACGAATCTGATGGTTGATGGCGGGTTTACCAAACGCGTGCAATTCTGATTGGAAACAAATGGAACGTATCCGAAAGAATCACATAAGTAGAAGCGACCCGAAGAAAGTCCCTCATGGAACACCTTTGGATAAAACGCCGGATATGGATTTGGGAACTAACATTATTCCTAAAGAACGCTATACCTCAGCTGATTTCATGGAGAAAGAATGGAATGAAATCTGGACGAAAGTATGGCTTTTAGGCTGCCGCGAGGATCAGATTCCAGAGCCGGGTGATTTCATCTGCACGAATATAGGGCGAGAATCTGTGCTTTTAGTTAGGCAAAAAAACTATGAGATAAAGGCTTTCCATAACGTCTGCATGCATCGTGGAAATCGCCTAGCTGATGAGGGGCTTTGGAGTGCAGAAAGTTTTGTCTGCGGATATCACGGTTGGGAATATGACTCAGATGGAACATTTGTTGACATACCAGATCTCGAAACCTTTCCACAAGGAAAACCTCCATGTAGCGGCTTATCAGAACTCCCTTGCGATACATGGGCGACCTTTGTCTGGTTCAGTCTAAACACAGAAGTCGAACCGCTGGAAAATTACCTAGGGGAACTCATAGGCCATTTCGAACCTTACCATTTTGAACGTATGGCTATGACTCGATGGGTTACAGCAGAGTGGAACTGTAACTGGAAAGCGGGGGTAGATGCTTTTGCTGAGGCTTATCATACGCAAATAACTCACCCGCAGTTGCTTTGGTACCAAGAGGATTTTGATGTTCAGATTGATTTATACGATAAGCACAGTAGGTATTTAATTCCCTTTGGCCTACTCAGCCCACGCGTTGATTCTGTTGGTGAAATCCCACCACCGCTAAAGTTCCTACTGAGCGAAGCTGGTATGGACCCTGCGTCATATGAGGGTCCTATCAATGGGATTCGTGAAGCTGTGCAGCACCACAAAAGAGCAACTCAGGTAGAACAAGGAAAAGACTTCACTGACCTTCATGATGAACAGTTAACAGATGATTACAACTATTTAGTTTTTCCAAATGTCACAACAAATATGCATTCTGATGACCTAATGCTGTTTAGGCATAGGCCTCACCCAATAGATCCAAACAAGATGCTTTTCGATATTTGGATGTTTGACTTAATCCCTGAAGGTGAAGAATGGCCGAAACTTCCAAAGCATGACTTTAGGCCAGAAGGTAGCACTCGGTCGCTTGGCTTAGTTATTGACCAAGATGCTTCGAATTTGGAATCGGTGCAAGCCGGTATGCAAAGCGCCGGCTATCCGGGGCTTTGGCTGTCTGATCAAGAACTACGTCTTCGCCATTTTCATAAAACCATATCTGATTTCATTGGTGAGTAATTCAGAACACATGGTCTTAGTTCCCCTAATATAATAAAGAACCTAAACGTTTGGAGATACCGGTGAATAATGATCGAGATGTTGTAATCGTAGATGCGGTGCGATCAGCTACAGCAAAGCCAAATAGTCGCCTCTCAAGGTTTCATGTCACAGATTTACTTGGAGATGTCCTAGAGTCGCTTTTCGAAAGAAACAATGTTGACCCAAATATGGTTGATCACGTTGCGGGGGGATGCATAGCTCAAGTCGGGGAGCAAGCGAATAACGTTACGCGCACAGCATGGTTAGCTGCTGGTTTGCCAGTGCATGTGGGGGCTTCAACGACATCTACACAGTGCGGCTCTGGTCAACACGCTAACACGTGGGCGCACTCGTTAATTTCTTCTGGCATGGCAGAGATCGTTGTCGTGTGCGGTGTTGAATCAATGTCCCATGTTCCGATGGCTTCTCAAATCCCGGTAAATGATGAAGGTGAGGCATATCTAGGAGAGCGTTATACCGACAAGTACAAAGAGCTATATGATCCCACTAATCAACTCGAAGGAGCGGAACGCATAGCGGAAAAGTGGAATTTAACTCGTGAAGAGTTAGACCACTTTGGAGTGCGGTCTCAAAACCGTGCTGCGGTAGCTTGGGAAGAAGGAAGATTCGATGGGCAAATAATCCCATTTGACGTCCACGGAGATGGCAGTTCCATCCATAATCGGGATGAAGGGCTCCGTGAAACCACCTATGAAGGCTTAGCCAAGCTAAAACCCATTGCTGGCGTAGGTTATTTTGCCGAACCTGCGAAATTTCATACTGCTGGTACAGCGTCTCAATTAGCAGACGCTTCATCTGCGCTTCTGGTCATGAGCATGAAGAAAGCGAAAGAACTTGGGTTATCACCGCTTGCGAAAGTTGTGAGCTCATGTCTTGTTGGTAGCGACCCCGCATTGATGCTAACTGGTCCCATCCCAGCTACTCAAAAGCTACTTTCAGACACAGGTTATACAACTGATGACATAGATATCTTTGAAATTAATGAAGCATTCGCTGCTGTAGTCCTAGCGTGGGCAAAAGAACTCGGAATAGAAATTGACGACAGGGTCAATCCAAATGGTGGAGCAATAGCGATTGGGCATGCCTTAGGTTCAACAGGTCCGCTCCTCATAACAAAAACAGTTCATGAACTTCACCGGTCAAATGGAAGATTAGGTTTGATCAGTATGTGCTGTGGCGGCGGTCTAGGAACCGGTACAATCATTGAACGCATCTAATGTTGCGGGTAGGAGAACCTAAATGGATTTAGGACTCGAAGGCAAAAAAGTACTTATTTCAGCAGGTCATAAGGGAGTTGGAGCGTATATCGCTCAACGATTCCTGCAAGAAGGTGCAAGTGTCGCTATTTGCTGCCGCAGACAAGACGATTTAGATCAAGCACTCGAAGCATATAATGCGATAGGTGCAGCAGTTGGAACCTTATGTGATTTCTCTGACTCTGACGCAGTAATTGAATGGGTAAAAGATTCTGCACGTAGCCTCGGGGGTGTTGATATATGCATTGGAAATGCGAGCGCCAGTGGACAGCATGGCGAAGGCCCAGATCCTTGGAATCGTAGTTTTGATATTGATATTTTAGGAAACGCAATGTTCTATGAAACAGCAAAACCCTATTTGGTCGAATCGACAGCAGCAGCAATCGTTCAAATAGCGACGATTACCGCAATTGAACATCATGACGTTCCGATCTCACCTAGTTATGGTGCGACTAAAGCTGCTGCTATTCGAATGATTTCCCAACTGGCGCAAACTTGGGGCAAAGAAGGTATTAGAGCCAATTCGGTATCACCTGGCCCTATTTTTATCGAAGGTCATAGATGGGATGATATCCGGTCTCGGCACCCAGAAATTTATAATCGTGATGTCGCTATGCATCCGCAAAACCGAATGGGTACAGGGGATGAAGTCGCTGACGTCGTATCCTTTGTTGCTTCTCCAAGAGCAAGCTGGATTAATGGAAGCAACATCATCGTTGACGGGGGTTACACCAAAGGAGTGAACTTCTAAGCTCATTTGGTAAAGGTTCTAAACGCTCCTATTCTTTCCGTATGGCTGATTTTGAAGTACTCGTTCTCGGTTCAGGGGCAGCGGCGCTAGCGACAGCTGTTTCAGCAGCAGGCCATGGAGCCCAAAGCGTAGGTGTCTTTGAAAAGTCATCAGTTGTCGGGGGCACAAGCGCTATGAGCGGAGGAATGATTTGGATTCCCGGTAACCATCACATGATTGATCAAGGAATTCAAGACTCTAGAGAAGAAATACTTACTTATCTAGAATCATTATCTCACGGCCGGATGCGTCAAGAAATGATTGAAGCGTACGTTGATTACGGACCTGAAATGGTCCAGTGGTTTGAAGCTAACACTGAAGTTATCTTTGAAATTGTTCAAGATTTCCCTGACTACCACCCTGAAAATCCAGGAGGGAACCGAACTGGTGGACGGTCGCTGGAATGCCCATTGTTTTCCTTCAAAGAATTAGGGGAGTGGTCAAACGCCATAAGTCAAAGCCGCCAAATGTCGCCGTACCTTCTAATGAATGAAACTACTCTTGGACGAGGCGCCGCCACTGGAATACCCAGAGAGTTAATTAAAGAACGAGCAGCAGAAGATCTTCGTGGTTGCGGACAAGCTCTCATAGGTCGCCTCGTAAAATCTTCACTAGATTTAGGTGTCGAGATTAAAACAGGGTTTACAGCTGAAGATCTTATAATTACTAATGGAGTGGTCGAAGGCGTTACCTTCCAGACAGATAATGGACTAGTTCAGGTCAAAGCAGACAAAGTTGTTATCGCAACTGGTGGATTCGAGTGGAATCCTGAATTAGTCCAAAGTTTTATACGAGGTCCTTTAGAGCGACCGGTTTCAATAGAAACGAACACAGGCGATGGACTCAAAATGTCAATGCGTGCCGGAGCAGCATTGGGGAATATGCAAGAAGCGTGGTGGGTTCCTGTCATTGACATAACAGACGATGAAGGCAATTACATTCCTTGGATGGTAAACCGTGAACGTGTTAACCCACGTTGCATCATGGTGAACTCTAAGGGAAAAAGATTCGCTAACGAAGCTTCCAACTACAATGCTTTCGGTGCAGCATTCCACCACCTAGAAGCAGGTAGTTTCGAATACGTCAACCTACCTGCTTGGATGATTCTTGACCAAGAATACCTCGTGCGGCATGGTCTATGTCGATACCGGGGTGAAGGAACAGTACCGGAATGGCTTACCACAGCAGAATCCTTACCTGCGTTAGCTGACATAATCGGTTGTGACGGGCTCCAACTTGAAGAGACCGTAGCTACCTGGAATGCTCAGGTTGCTGACTTGGACGATGCAGACTTCCACCGTGGAAAAAGTATTAACGACACTCATTGGGGTGACGGAACACGAACAGAATCTGCAACACTAGGACCCATCGATAAACCCCCTTATTACGCAGTGCAAGTTCGGCCTGGAGCGCTAGGCACCAAAGGAGGCCCATTAACAAATGCAAATGCTCAGGTTCTTAACCTTGATGGCGAAATTATCAAAGGGCTTTACGCAGCGGGTAATGCTATGGCATCTGCAATGGGAATGGCATACGGGGGAGCTGGAGGAACATTAGGGCCGTGTATGGTATTTGGTTATCTCGCAGGAAGACATTCGGTCCAATCGCAAAGTTAACCCTTTTAAGATTCAGCTTTTTGTACGATGTTTCGGAGCATCCTTTGGAAAATAATCACATGAAAAGGGAGCAGTGCATACCAGTAAGCCCGCCCTAGTACTCCACGGGGAACGAACAGAGCTTGCTGGGTTATGTAATGCTGACCTTCGTTGCTGGTTTCGACATTCCATTCAAGCCAAGCATGGCCAGGGACTTTCATTTCTGCAAGTAATTGTAAGCGGTCACTTGTTAGAGAAGTTACTTTGAAAAAATCTACTGTATCTCCGACTCGAAGGTCAGTTGGATGTCTTCTTCCTCGACGCAAACCCACTCCGCCGAGTAACTTATCAACGAAACCTCGAATAGCCCAGATCCAGTTGTAGGCAAACCACCCGTTATTACCTCCGACAGAAGTAACGGTTTGCATAAGTTTTTCTTTGGGAGCTTGTGATTCTGTTTTTGTGAGATAAACCAGAATTTTTCCTCCTGACCACTCAGGGTCCGATGGCTCAGGTCGGGCAGGGTCGCGATAAGTGCTTGTATCAGACCATCTCGTTGGAATCTCTAACTCTTTTACTCTTGTTACTGCTTTACCAATTGCGTTTTCTAACGTATCGCGTTGATCTTCGGAGCGGTCCGCGGTTTTATGTTGGACGGTGACATCGGTTGTGAGCGAATCTATAAGTGCTCTTGCGAGGGTAAAAGGCAAAGGACTGACGAGGTTGACCCAGTGGGAAGATAGCCGTGGGGTTAAGACGGGAACGGGGAGAATAACACGGCGGCGCAATCCGGTTACGTTTGTGTATGCGTGCATCATCTCTCGATATGTCACTATTTCCGGACCACCGATTTCGATAATCTTATTTTCTATTTCGTCTTT
>CENZ01076761.1_pt1 | contig 11407 bp, 9 predicted proteins | sample 361341 | NCBI WGS metagenome assembly CENZ01 (sample SAMEA2619782, study PRJEB7988) | marine metagenome | biome: marine biome (ENVO:00000447); feature: deep chlorophyll maximum layer (ENVO:xxxxxxxx); material: "saline water (ENVO:00002010), including plankton (ENVO:xxxxxxxx)" | depth 50 m
TCCGTCTGTAAAAAATAAAAACCTTTTATTGTTGTCAATGTCTATAAGTATATTTGACTCAATAAAATTAGTTTTTGTAAAATTTAAAACATTATTGTGTCCGGTTCTTGTGTCTATAAGAACAAATGTTGATGTGTTATTGTCAGAATCATACTCACAGATGTAGCTTCCTAGGTCAGATCTTACAAACCAATATATCTTGTTATTTACATCGTCAGCAACAGATCCAATACAGATCGCATTGTTTCCCATGCTTAAACTAGACAACACTGCATTAGAAATTTCATTTTCAACAGCACCAACATCAGAACCTGAGGAGTTAGCAACTTTTACGTTTAAAGCGTCCCTAAACTCTCCATTCTGAACAAGCCTCTCGTCTGAGTCCTTGTTCATTTTGCCTGCAGAAAATATGTTTTTTAATTTCATTATTTAATCCACTTGTTTCTACCTTTTAAAGATTGTATTAAATCAAAAGGATGTATGTCCATCATTCTAATTTTCATATTCTTCATGGCAGCAAAAGCTTCATTTTTCAGTCTCCTGACTATAAATTCTTGTACACCAAACTTATGGCTAACAATTTGGTGGGCAACATGCTTGTATATATAATCCTCTGTGAGTTTATTAATCTTTAATTCGTCTTCTGTAAGATAGTCAATACCATCACATATATATTCTATAACAACATGCTTTCCTTTAACCTCGCTGCTAAATCTTATTACACCTTTCTTTTTGTCTATATTGTATTTACCATTTACATTTGCTACCGACGTGTCTAATCCAAACCTTCTTCCAAAAAATTCGTCACTTAAGGAGGACGAGTAGTCTTGTTGATTTGTATTGATAGCGCCTAGCTTTTCGTCTATAAAAGAAGTTCCCTCTAGCGCAGCTCCATTTCCATCAAAAAGAATATTATAATTGTTATCTTGTAAATATGCTGTGGCTATCGTTGTTCTATTGTCAACCATTAAAGGTCTAAGCTTCCCAATGTCATCCACCCAAGACAGCCTCACAAGCTTTACAAAGTCTTTTGGAAGTGTTAACTGTAGGTTTGTTGGAAGCTCCAGCTCTAAAGCTTTTACGTCTTTTAAAGCGTCATAATTTAATTCCTGTATGGCTCTTTTTACATGAAAAAGAACATCGTATCTTTTTACATTACTAATGACTTTATCATCTCCAACATAAAACATGTAAAAATTATTGACTACATCCTTCATACTAACAAACTGTGCTGCTCCATAATTAGAGCTTGTAGAATAATATTGCTGATCAGTCATACTCATAATTAAGAATCTTTATTGGTGTTGGTCACGTCTATATTTTGAGCTGCTTGTGTGACTTCTCCCTCTCGTATAGTTACACCAGCTAGTTTTAATATCTCAACAACCAACGGAACTGTTTCGGTACCGTCTATTTCAAAATCTTGATAATCAGATGCGCTTTGGTTAAAAACTGGGTTTTCTCCAACTGTGTTGTATGTCCATTTTGGATCTTTTGGATTTCTTAAATAAATAAAATTAATATTACTTGTTAAGGTTGATGGGTAAAGCGTGATAGCTAAAGGCTCATCTACAAAAATTGGAAAATTAGCCGAAGGAGCTGTTAGGTTTGAGTTTAATAAAAATCTTTCCTTGTCTCTTGACACCTGTTCCACTTCAAGAGTGCCATATCTGACCGCTACAAGATATTGTAGATCTGTTGGTTTCGTATACTTATTTGCAGAAATAGCAACACTTGATTCTTTTGTGAAGTCTTCAAGCTTTCTTTGCATAACCTCTGATCTGTCTAAAAATTCTGAAGATGTTTGTCTAGCATTTTTTGCCAATAACATCCTTGAATACTCAGATAAATACTGGTTAAATATCAATTGTTGCGCATGTTTTGCATACGAGTTAAATTGTGCAGGGGTTAAAAAGCCCCTGTTTTCTTTATTTAACACTGACAACACAGTGTTTCTAACATGATTTATCATACTACAAATGTACGAAAAAAAAAGGGGTGCAAATTTGCAACCCCTTCAACGCAACCATTTATAGTGGAGGGTAAGTTGCGCTTATTATATAGAATTATTTATAGCTTGCAGCGTATCAAGACCTTCGTCTGTCTTAAAATAAACAGCTAAAGCGCTATACACATTTTCTCCATAAGGAATTGTTATGATCTTTTCTTTTTTAGCATCATTCCATTTGACTGTTCTGCCATCATCGTCAATAAATATTATTCCCATTTCAGCTGCCCTTACAGCTATGTTTCTTAGGTTAATATTTTCATCTTTTGTAAGATCAATAAATTGCTCTGGATTTTGTCTGGCATAAATAAGCATATCTCTTCTTATTTCATTTGATGCCATATCAGAAACTCTTCCTTTTATTGTTGCCCTAGCAATAGCTTCTAGCTCTTCAATGTCCATTTCTTTAGCTAAATTCATCGCCTCCAGCTCAAGCTCCACATCTTTGACTTCTTTTTCAGCCTCCTTGTTAGGGTCAAACTCCATGTACTCAGATCCTAGATCTGGGTGATAAATTGATAAAAACTGTTGAAGTAAAGAATTTTCTTTGTTTACCATTAACTTTCCGTCTCTAAATATTATTGGGGGAAGCGTAACGTCTCCCAATTGCTCGTCTTCAAAAACAGAAGTTTGGTTTGAAGCATACCTTAATGATCTGTTTATTGAGCCATCAAAATATTGTAAAGGTTTGTTTATGTGGTGTCTTGATCTTAGAATATAATTAACAGGAGTTTTGCCACCACTTAAAATATATATTCTGTCTTTTATTTCCCATGCCTGGGAAGTCTTTCTTTTTGCCATTTTATTATACTTTATTAAATTAAAAAAAAGGATGGGGGCCGAAACCCCCAGCCTTAATAAATACTACTTAAATAATATGAAGTTATTAGCTCCATGTACAACAAGTGCTCTTTCAGATAAAAAGTGTACTTGCATTGCGTCTAAGTCGCTAGACATACCAGCAGATCCAGCAGATCCAGTAACCCAAGACTTGTACTTTCTGTCTTCAGCTTCAGACTTTCTGAAAGCAACGTGCAAGAAAGGTCTTGTAGCGTTACGTCCCATAACCTGATCGTAAACAGAAGTTGTACCAGCGGGTACTAAAACTCCAGTTACAGAAGATGTTAATGCTCCTGTAGTTGCGTCGTTTAGATATTTCCAGTCAGACTTATAAAAGTCATATCCCAAATTGAAGCCCATAAAACCAAGGTTCAACGCCATGCTTTCGTCATTGTCAAACAATCCGTAAGATGATGTTGATGCGCCTGAATTATTTTGAGCAGCTAATACATTGTCAATCTCAAAAGACTTAGCTCTGTTTACAAATAAAACATTTTCTTGAATAGCTCCTTCTTTGTCTAGGACTTGGATAAGAGTTTCAATGTCGGTTCTAGATGCAATAGAGCCAGTAGAGATATTTCCTCTGTTTTCTACTTCATGGAATAAACCTTTAGTACCTTTAAATCCAGCAGTTTCAGCGCCAGAAGAACTTGCAGCAGGCTTACCTTCAATCATTGCTAATTCAAGATAATCCTCAAATCTCTGACGAGTTTCATGCTCAGACTTTAAGTACCATAAATATCCTGTAGCACCATTTTCAGTTGAAACCTCAATCCAACCTATCTGCGCCAAATCAGAACCATTGATTTCATACTTATCTTTGATAATGATAGGGTTAGTTGTTTGGATGTCTTTTGGAGCCTCTAGGCTTCCGTCCATTCCGATTGTTCCTTTTTTAAATTCAGAACCATATGCAAAAACTTTAAGGCCAGTTGTGGCGATAGCTGATGCTAGGTTTGCGTTCTCGTAAGAAGCAACTGTGAATGTGTTTGCGGTTACAGCTGTAATGATAGCTTTTTCTTGGTCAGTGCCGTCAGATACAATAACTGTTTGTCCTACTCTAAATGGATGTCCATTTGAAGTAATAACATCAGCTGATCTTGTAGCACCAGTGACTGCTAGGTGTAATCTACCTTGCTCTGACCATTGAATAATATCAGAAGCAATAGGCATTTCTGCACCTACCATTCTAAGGAAAGATGATACGGATCTATTTCCGTACTTTTCGAATTCCTTTTCGTATACGTCGGGTAAATATTGAGATGTAAACTCAACACTTGAGCCCAAATAATTTGATGAAAGCGTTGCTTTCGAGGGAGCTGGGGTTAATGCACCACCGACTCCGGTCATTGTTACTGCCATTTTCTAAAAATTTTAAATAAGTTTATCTTCTTTTTTTAATTTTAAAATCAAAATCAGATTCACTTTCTAAAATTCTAAACTTAGTTCCTTTTACATCTACCGGTTTATTATCCCGAACAGACATATTAATATTCTTTGTTTCTTTTACAATGTCTTCAGTCGCCTCTGATTTACCAAGCTCATAAAAGTGCCTGGCTATTGCATCAGCGTTTGTACCTGCATAAAGAAATTTATGATATTCCTCTGTTTTATCTAACTCCCCTTCTTTGTTAAGAAATCTAGACAGTTTAGAATTTATATCAAGCTGATCTTTAAGGACAATTTCTTTGTCTTTTACTTTAAACGTTTCAGTTTTGTCTCCTACATTAAATTTGAAACCTTCAAACTTTTCGGAGAAAAAACCTTTAGTTTTGTTTTCAAAGACAGAAGCTTTTTCTTTACCTGTCCTTTCGCTTTTCTCTGACTCCTTTTGATAATTATTATAAAAATCAATAGCCTTTTTATCATTTTCAGACAGCTCAACATTATTAGACTCTAATTTTGTTTTGTACTTGTCTTTTTCACGATTAAAAAAGTCTCTTGCTTCAAATAACTTCTCCTTGTAAGAAATCTCTTTCCTTTTTTTGTCTGAATCAGATTCATCCTCATTAGTTCCGAAATCTCTTTCTATAAGATACTCAATGTCGCTAGAATCTAAACCAGGTTTAGTTGATTGGTAATAACTTTTTAAAAGATCTGCGTCTGGTATTTTACTAAAATCCTTTTGCAGCTTTACAAAGTCGTCCAACCCTCTACCAGTTTCTTTGTTGTAGGTTAAATACTTTTCAACTTCCTCTGGCAACTTTTGAGCTTCTTTTTCTTTTTCACTATTTGAAAGAACGTTTTTAAGTTCATCAAGTGAACTTACATTTATGTCTTTTTGTTTTTTAAGGATAGACAAAACCTTATTTTCATCGAAGTTCTCCTCCTTGCTTTCTTTTGGAGGCTCCTTTTCCTCTAATACATTTTCTTTTTCTTCTTTTTCTTTTTCTTCGGTTTGCTTTTTGTCTTCGGTTTGTTGTTGTACGCCATCCTTTTCTATTTGTTGAGGCTCTTCAACTAACTGAGGTTCCTCGGATTTAACTTCGTTTTCTTTTTTATCGTTTTTTGGCTCTATGCGATTTCCATCGTCATCAAGAGCATACACTTCTATTTCACTCATATTAAATTAAATTTTTTACAAATATACAAATAATTAAAAATCAGATTGAAGACCCTGTAAACCGCTACCTAAATAATCTTGGCCATCGAAATCTATTGGATCTAAATCTTGTTTTCTTTGTTGTATAAGTTGTGATTGTTGTGAAGCTTGTATTTTGCTACGCTTATCTTTTCTGTCCTCTCTAAATAATTCTTTAGACATTTGAGAATCTATAGATGCTTTTATATTTTCTTTGTCTAAAGATTTTTGTTCTTTCATAAGCCTCAATTTTAACTCAGCCTCAAACTGCATCTTTTCCATTTCAAGTTGTGCCTCAAGTCTTTTAAGTTCCGTTTCGGTTCTTTGCTTTGAGAGCATGGTTTGTTGTTTGGCTTGTTCAGATGCTAGTGCTGCTTGCTGATTTGATTCAGATTGAGCTTTTATAGCCGCCTGCTGTTTATCAAAATCCATCTTTTCTTTTCTCTTCTTTCTGACTTTTAATAATTGAGATGCAATCTTAGTATTTTTTATAGCTCTAATGTCTATAGCGTCATCTATATCTATCTTGCCAGATGATAGACTTTGTTGAATGTTTTGCTCTAAGAAGTTTCTTTCTTCCTCGTCTGGATGTAATTGAATGAATATTCCAAAGTCATGTAAATGCATTTGTTTTATTTCTTCTATAAGATCCATAGAGTACCTTCCAATGCTATTTACAAAAGTTTCTCTCATATCAGAATACATAAGCACATCAGACATTCTGTGGCTTATGCACTCAGAAAGCTTTCTAGTCATATTTAATCTGGACTCTAATATATGCCTAGTGGCTGTATTTGAATTTAAAGCAGCAAGCTTCTGCACACCAACCAAAGAGTTTGGATCTGGCGTACTACCGTCTCTAGCCTCATTAAGGCCAGTAACAGATCTGATAAGACCTAAGTTGTAGTTATACATATTAATAAGAGAAGATATCTTATTATTAGCTCCAGAGGCTGTGAGTTCCTGAATTGGTATTTTGCCTCTGTTTATTTCTCCGTCTTCTGCGTATGACCTTCCCAAGACAGAGCCTGTTTGAAAATATAAATTCAAAGCTTCTTGAGGAGAATATGTAGCGCCGTTTCCTATGTTTATAGAGGACAATCCATCTATATCCATATACACACCATCAGGTATCATTTTTGCGGTGACCTGTTGTAGTTTTAAATGTATCAGTTGAATTTGATCAGCAAAAGGCACCATTCTTTTAACAAGTGAATCAATCTGCCCCCTGTATTGTTTTTTTGCTGAAACGATAAAAGGAGAGTAAACTTTGTTTATAGAAGACTTGGGTCTTACCATATTACTCATTATGTCCCATTTAATCAATCTGTTGCTACCTAAAACGTACACTCCTTCATACCAGACATCAATTCTTTTTGAAAGCTTTTCAAATCTTGCTGCTTCTGTTTTAGGGGGGTTAAACTGGTCGTCTTTTTTCAAAACTTTTTCGCCTCCAGTTGCAGTTTTCTTTTTCTTATATACAATATTCTTATCTGTTTTATAGCAAAAATATAATAGAGTTACAGTGCTTTTGTCGAAGTTGTCGGAATGATACCCACCTCTAATGCCCTGATATGCGTCAAACTTAGAAGACATTTTAGAGATGTCAGATATGTCTTCCTGGGTTAAAGATGGATCAAGTTTTTTTAGCTCTGTAATGTTTACATTTTTAACTTCACCAAAATAGTAACAGTCTTCAAAGTTTGGGTCTTCAGTTGGACTCCATATAAAATTAGCTGGATCTATATAATCTACCTTAATACCGTCATGTGTATTAAAAGAATGGCGTAAAGCAGATATTCCCAAGACGACTTGATCTTCATCCACTTGACGTTTAATTTGATCGTAATCGTTTAATTGCAAAACAGTTTCTATAGCTTTCTCTTGTGCAAGCTCTATATCGTCTTTGTAGTTTAAAGATACATGTAAGTCAAGTTCGTCTTTAGAAGTTGGAAGTTCATCTTCAGCTGTGTCAAACATACTAATTCCAAGAGACTCTTCTATTTGTTTAAAGTCCTGTCTATTGTTCATTTCTGTTTTAAGCTTAAGCTTGTACATCGCCTTCTTGTTCGAAGAAATGCTATCTACAGCCTGAGCAAGCACATCATAAAGCCTGTTAGACATTCCGTTTACAACGATATCTACAAACTTTGGTATGATAGGCACTGGAGACCAGTCTAAGTTTAGATAAGATATATCGCCGTTTATAGCTAATTCATCTTTGTATTTCTGAACAGACTGTTCACCCATAGCATAAGTTCTTAGCTTATGATATGTGTCTCTGTTGTTGTAGAATCTTGAAGTACCACTTTCTTTTCTAAACCACTCGGCTTCTATTGCTTGAGCAACACGCAAACCATAGTCCTCCGATGATTTTTCACCATCAGTAACTAATTGATCAGGAAATCCTATAATTCTTCTTGGGCCCTTTTCGTACATATTTATTTTCTAAGCATAGTGCTAGTCATTCCACGATTGTTGTACCTTGCAAAGTTAACATTTATTTCTTTAACCTTTTTTTCAGGTTTCACCACATATTTATTGTTAGCCATTATAGCTAAACCAGAACTAACAGAGGCGTCAAACTTTGTTCTGTTAGATATATCGTAGTTTGCCCAATCTAATAATGTTCTATTAAAAAACATATTTCCACCTGAACTTTCATCAAAACCAACATTGTTCTCTATGTAAGACTCTATAGCCTCAGCATGTATAGCAATTACTGGGGAAGAAGAAGGTATTCCTCCAAGTTCTCTTTCAGCTTTAGACAAATCGTTTTTATGCTTATCCGGTCTTGATAGGCTAAATGATCTGTACCCTCTATTTTTAAAATGATATAATATTCTTGGTTTGTTATTTTCTGCAAGTATTGGCATGCCATAAAAAACACAAGCCATTAACACATCTTCATAAAATATTTCTGATGTCTGTGGTCTTGATATATATTCTAAAAAAAACACGTCTGAAGGCGCATCGAAATTAAGCCTTGTAAGGCCATGTAATGCTCCGTTAGATCCACCCCCACCCACAGTGCCTGAAATGTCATAAGAATCGCATCCAAATGATCCTATGTGCTCGTTTCCTGGATATTTCTTACCGTTTTTATACACAACATTATTTCTAAGCTCTTTTGGAGGTATCCAGGTTACATAAAATCTTCCGTTTTTGTTTGGACTCCATATTACCTCTGTATCTTTCTTTCCATTTTTCCATGAAAAACTTCCTTGCATAACCACTCTTTGTGCTTCAAGTCCGTCATTATAATCTATCTGTTCGTAAATCCTAGATAAATTAAATAAAGTATTTTTTGATTCATCTCTAAAAGCATGATTTTCGGTTCTAGGAAATTGTCTATAAAATTCATTTAGCTGATCATGGTCGCTTTTTAAAGAATCCACCTCATTGTTCCAGTAGTCAATAACGCCAATGTTTATGTCCATACCGTCTATCCCCTCAACAACTTTATCTGTATAAAAAACCGGGTTACCGTGAATATCCAAAAAGCCTTCCATGTTCCATTCCATAGGGATAAATAAATTATACATTCCGCTTTTTGTTTGTCCGTTTACGTTTCTTGTGGACAAATCAGAATCTCTATATAAGTTTTTAAAGTTTTCACCACCCTTGTCTAATGAGTTTGAAGTTGATCCCATCAAACACTTGCCGATAATTTTTCTACCTAACCTCAATGTAGTTTTAGTGACAGCCCAGTTGTTGAGGATATTATCTGGTTTTTCCCACTTACCGCTTTCGTCATGGGCAAGGAGTCGTAATTTTTCACCGTCGTAGGAGTTATCTCCGGTATTTTTCCAATCAATAGTCGTGTCGAGTCCTGTAAGATTATCGCTGTCCGACTTGACGATGGACTTTCTAGTGAGCTTTGATGCGGGAACTCTATATGCAAGTTCTGTTTTTGGTCGATCCATCCCGTCTTGTATTGGCTTAAAGAAGAAGGGGTAGTTTGTTGATATTGGAACGACTTTGTCGGTAAACATTTTTTTTGCATCTGCTCCAGTTTTTGATAGTATACCAAATCTTGCATCCGAAGTAATTGTTGCCTGGTTAACGATTTCTGATGAGGACATAAAAGAAAATCCCGATCTTCTGTTTTTGAGATAGCACATTCCAAAACATCGTTCATCTGCTTTGCAAGCTTCCCAGAATATGTAGAATATTCGATTCGATTCTCTAAAGTCTGGTTTGCCAACATCAATCTTTGTCCACTGTAGGTACATGTAGTGAGACCCAGTAATATAAATAGGAGACCCGTTATTTTTAAACCAAAACCCGCCCTCTCTCCTGTCAAATTCAGATTCAATATATTCAAGCCACTTATCTTTAAATGAGTTTGGATATTCGTTCCATTGAAATATTGTTTTAATGTAATTAAGTTCTTTTGGATACTCAAAGGGCTCCCAGTATTGTTTTGCTTTTTCACGACTTCTTGAATATATTTTCTTCGGCTGCAAAGGTAATCCAATCTTTAAATCTTGGATCTGAATTACACTTCCTAATTGTCCGTTTTTTGCTATGACAATAATATCATGCTCGTGGTCATATCCATACCGCCAAGATTTATTTTTGTTTTTAGCATTTAAAGTTTTTGCAGGTATAAAGTTTTTAAGCTCTAAAAATAGATTAAAGCTTTCTTCCTTTGGATTCTGCGAAGCTTTGAAATCCTGTATCTTTTCCCGAACCTTCTGAAGACTCTTCCTTTCCACTTAACTTATCTTTTTCTGTTTCTAACCTACTTAATATCTCAAAAGCATCAAATATTGCAAGTTTTTTTGTAGCTGCTGCATTTTTCAATCTATCTGCCGCTAAATCCTCTGACGGATCATCAGTAATTATTTCATCATGCGCAACTTTAATAAGCTCTTCAACAGCTTTTTCTCCTGCATCAATTACTCTCTGTATGGTGTTTTTTATTTCCTTGCTCATTTATTTAGATTTAGATGTGGCTTCAAAAAAACCCTTTTCATACTCTAATTGTTTTTCCATTTCAAGTATACGCACTTCAAGACGATCTATAATAACTATTTTTTCATCTAATCTTTCGTGAACTAAATGTATCTCATCTTTTAGTGATGTAAATTCAGAAAATATACCACCTGCCGCAAACACTGCAGCCACAAATGATATGACTATGGATATGTTATTTTTTAAAAACGCATCAGCCATTACTTGTTCTTTTTTGCTGGTTTATTCCTTCCATTTTTCTGCGCCCTTGTGCAGTGGCTATATTTGCCCCTTCTATTTAATGACTTACCCATCTAAAAGTAAACAAATGTTTTTATGTTTCATTCTATAAAGCTTTTCTCCGTCTACATTAAACTCGTATTCTGAGTTTTTTGTAAAAGCAACTTTATCACCTGTGTTAATATATGAATTTTTTATATATTTTATTACACCAGTGTGCTCTTGTTCTTTTTTGTCAGATCGGAATATTTCATCATCTTGCGAAAAATCTACAGGGCTAACAAAGCAGAAATCAGAAGTGCAAACCCAATCTCCACTATAGTTGTACATATATATTTTTTCTTCTGGAACCAAATATTTATTTTCTCTAAAATATTCATTGCTTTTTGTTTTTTTACCTTTCATGTTATAGTAAACCCTAAAAACGTTGTGGTGTAAAATTACGATTGAACCTTTTGGTATTTCGGAGCCTTGGGGAGAATTAAGTACTTTGCCAAGCCTATTGACATATTTAACATCTTCGATAGAGGTGTTTATAACAAAATCAAGTCCCCCTATTTTTTGGGTGTTTAAATAGGCTCCGTCTACAGGCTCTATTAAATAACTCCACCTAGGAATCATATTGCCTGCAAATTATATTCTATAATAATAGGATTGTTTGAAACATCTTTCCATTTGATAATTTCTTTTTCTTTTTTTACCCAAATAGAAACGCTATTTTCTTCTTGATTTATTTCAGCTATTTGATAAGAACCGTTCATTACTTGTTGTCCAACTAT
>CENZ01394836.1_pt1 | contig 11374 bp, 9 predicted proteins | sample 361341 | NCBI WGS metagenome assembly CENZ01 (sample SAMEA2619782, study PRJEB7988) | marine metagenome | biome: marine biome (ENVO:00000447); feature: deep chlorophyll maximum layer (ENVO:xxxxxxxx); material: "saline water (ENVO:00002010), including plankton (ENVO:xxxxxxxx)" | depth 50 m
GAAGAGGACCAGGAGCAGGACTCATCCGACGAGGAGGAACAGGAGCAAGAAGCCCAGGACGAGGAGCAGCGTGAGGAAGAGATCAGCCAACAGGAACAGGAAGAAGCGGTGGAACAGTGGCTTAATCGTGTTCCAGATTCACCCGGTGAACTACTCCAGCGGAAATTCCAGATTCAACATGCGGAAAGAAGGAAAAAAGGCCTCGCTACCTCATCTCGACAGGAAGAGGACTGGTAACCCGTGATGTCGTCTTTACTACCCGCAGGGAAAAAGATCCTTCCATCAGTATTACGCATTGCGGCACTGCTGGCCGTGGTCACGTGGGTACCTTCAGGATTTGCCTCACTGACAACCACCGTGGACCGGACATCGTTGTCCACGATCGAGGTTATGACGTTGATCGTACGCCTCGAAAACGTCAACAGCGACGATTCACCAGACTTTTCATCATTGTTGTCGGATTTCGAAATTGTTCAACAGTCAGGTCCAAGCATTCGTCAGAACCTGACGATCAGGAACGGTCGCCGCCTCGAGGAAAGGCTGACCGAATGGCGCCTGTTGCTGAGACCCAAACGGTCGGGGCAACTGCTAGTGCCTGCCTTATCGCTTGCCGGTTACCAGAGTCGTGTTTTCACCGTCAGTGTCAGCACACCCTCTGATTCGCTGAAGCGTCAGCTACGGGAGTATGTCTTTATTGAAACCGAAGTCGATCGTGATACAACCTACGTACAAGGTCAGTTAATCTACTCCGTGCGATTGTTCCACAACGGCTATATCTCCGGTGACACGCCGAAAGCCCCGGAACTGACGGACGCCATCGTGGAAGTCCTCGAACCCGCTCGACGTTACGAGGAGGTCGTAGACAGACGGAACTACTACGTCCTTGAACAAACATACGGGATCTACCCACTGAAGAGTGGGACCTTGGCGCTGGCACCTGAGACATTCTTTGGCACTCGCAATGTGCGGGGCATCAGGCAGCGTACTGAACGTGTTTCGGCCATTTCCGGGGGTCATGAAATTACGGTGAACCCCAAACCCAAGGCTTTTCCCAGTGACAACTGGTTACCTGCATCGGCTCTGGCACTGACGGAAACCTGGTCACCGGAACAGGACACCTTTGACGTTGGTGAACCCATCAACCGGACCATCACCCTGACTGCGCAGGGAGTTTCCTCCAGTGTGCTGCCGCGTCTCGGCTTTGATGCAGGAGGACGTGCGAAAACGTACACAGATCCTCCCGTCGCGACCGATCACGTCAGCGCCACGGGAACCACCGGTCAATTGACCACCACGGTCGGGATCGTACCGACCGAACCAGGCGAACTGATCATCCCGACGGTACAAATCCCCTGGTGGAACACCGATGATGAGTCCCTGCGATGGGCGGAACTGCCAGGCCGCGTGATCACCATCAATGCAACCGCTGCTCCGTTCGACGCTCCACCGTTACAAACATCCTCCCCTGCGGCCCTATCGCCACAGATCGTCACCGAGGTTCGATACGATCCCATGGGATGGTACCTCACGGGACTTTTCCTGTTGCTTTGGCTGGGAACGCTGACATTGCTGATCAAGAGACGCCATGGGCGTCCTCGTTCACCCACCAATACTACGTCACTTAAGGAGTCGAATCTGTCGACCCCTGACCCCGCAAAACGGCTCACCCAATTGCGCGACGCATGCAGAAACAATGACGCAGAAGCCGTCATCAACGCGCTCAGACAATGGCTTCGCGCGACGTTTGGTCCCTCGGTGACAGTCACCCAATGGCTGCAACAGCAGGCGGATGCAGAACTGACGCAACAGGTCACGGACCTTCAGGCATCCCTGTTCAGCAGCACAGGCAGTGTATGGCAGGGAGGAGACACGTTGATTGCCGATATTGAACGCTCGGAGAATGCGCGTAAGTCCGGAGCGTCCGAACACAACACCAACGCGAACGGCGTTGGCCTCGCGGCGTTGAACCCTGGCCTGGAACCCACAAATCTCGTCGTTTAGACGCTTTTGCTTGCGATCTCGAACACATCAGGTGACAGGTCCTGCGTTTCCAGGATTCTGGTGAGCTCCGAGCGCATCAGCTCCTGTCGACGCGCATCCAGCTTCTGCCAACGTGTCAGCGGTCCAAGAACACGCGCGGCAACCTGCGGATTGATGCCATTCAAATCGATGACCCGATCTGCCAGGAAACGGTAACCCTCACCTGTCAGGGCGTGGAAGTGCCGGCTGTTCTGTGCGTAGGGAGAAACCAGTGCACGCAGCCGATTTGGGACCTTCAGCGTGAAGGCATCATGCTCAAGCAGCCCCGCTACGACCGACGGCGTGTCTTCTCGCAAGCCGCCCGCCTGAACCTGGAACCACAGGTCGATGACCAGTGCCTCATCAGCCCACCGATTGTAGAAAGTCAGCAGTGCGTCCTGCCGCAGCTGAACAGCATTCTCACCTGTGGCATTCACAAGACAACGCAGCGCGGCACTGGAATCAGTCATGTTGTCCGCAGATTCGAACTGTGACGCTGCCATCGGGATCGCTTCCGCGTTCTCAGGAATCATCAAATACATCAGCGCTGCGTTAGCCAACGCACGTCGACCAATCTGCTCTGCAATGGGCGCGTAGGGCTCATCTGACTGGTTCAGCTTGTAGACAGTCAGCAACTGACCCCGGAACCGTTCAGAGACAGCGCTCAGCACCCGGTCTCGGGCATGCCAGATACCGTCAATATCAACCGGATCAGACAGCTCACCCAGGTAAGCTTCTGAAGGCATCGCCAGCATATTCGCCAGCATGGCCTTGTCGAGGGATGTGTCCTGATCGCGGGAAATCGATTCATCCAGTATCGTACCGATCGCGTTCATCAGGCGATCATCAATCCCTGGATCCCCTGTCATCATTTCAAAAATCACGTCTACGGCCAGTCGCTGCCCGGCCTCCCAACGATTGAAACCATCGTTGTCGTGCTGCATCAGGAACATGAGTTCATCACGGCTATAGTCATGCGAAAGCTTGACTGGCGCAGAAAACCCTCTGAGTAGCGAAGGTGTCGGCGACTCCGGCACGTTCTGGAACTCAAACGTCTGGGATGCATCGCGCACATTCAGGATGAGCGTATGTTCCTGATCTGTCTCGTGGCTGACCGCCACATCGTCTTCCGGCAGCGTCACCTTCATATCGCTGCCGTCCTGTGCCAGCAAGCCGACCGCCAGTGGAATCAGGAAAGGTTGCTTCTCTGACTGGCCTGCGGTTTCAGGGCAGGATTGCGAGACCGTCAGGTGATACGTCTGGCTACCCTCATCGTAACGTCCACTCGTCATGACCTCTGGCGTACCGGACTGCTTGTACCAGCGCCTGAACTGATCGAAGGAGACACCCGTCGCATCCGTCATCGCAGCCACAAAGTCCTCGATGCGCACCGCCTCACCGTCGTGACGGTCGAAGTAAAGATCTGATCCTGCCCGAAAGCGCTCAGGACCAAGCAACGTATGAATCATTCTCACAACTTCCGCGCCTTTCTCATACACGGTCGCGGTATAGAAGTTGTTGATCTCGATATAGGCATCCGGCTGTACAGGATGCGACATGGGTCCGGCATCTTCCGGGAACTGCGCGGAGCGGAGCAACGCCACGTCGTTGACGCGACACACTGTCGCAGAGCCCATATCCGCAGAAAAAGACTGATCCCGGAACACCGTGAACCCTTCCTTCAGGCTGAGCTGGAACCAGTCTCTGCAGGTCACCCTGTTACCAGACCAGTTGTGGAAGTACTCATGTGCCACAACTGTTTCTACGCGCTGATACGCTGCATCGGTTGTGGTATCGGGGCGTGCCAGCACACATGACGTGTTGAAGATGTTCAGACCTTTGTTTTCCATCGCACCCATGTTGAAGCTGTCTACAGCCACGATCATGAAGATATCTAGGTCATATTCCCGGCCGTAGACTTCCTCGTCCCAGCGCATGGAATGCTTGAGCGAGGTCATGGCGAAGTCGAGCTTGTCGACGTTGTGGGGTTCCGTATAGATTCGTAGCTGTACGTGACGGCCACTCATGGTCGTAAACTGATCTTCGATGTGTTGCAGATCGCCTGCCACCAACGCAAAGAGGTATGCCGGTTTGCGGAAAGGATCTTCCCAGGTCACCCAATGCCGCTCGCCGTCGTCACTTTCACCACGCGCCACATCATTTCCGTTAGAAAGAAGAACCGGATACGCGGACTTGTCTGCTTCAACCGTTGTCGTGAACATCGACATCGCGTCCGGTCTGTCTAGATACCAGGTGATGCGACGAAATCCTTCCGCCTCGCATTGCGTCGAAAACATGTCGCCCGAACGGTACAGACCTTCAAGTGCCGTATTCTCGGAGGGCTTAATGCGCACATTTGTTGTCAGCTCAAACGCATCTGGCAGATCCGGGATCGTCAGGGAATCATCCGTCAGCTGGTATTCGTTGGAAGAAAGCAACTGGCCATCCACGGCGATCTGCCGGGTGTCGAGACCGACATCACCATTGAGCATCAGTGGAGAGGACTCATCGCCATCACGACGTCGCATCATCAGCGTGCTTGTCACATCACAATAGTCCTCATGGATGTCGAAATGCAGCCTGGTTTCATCAATCGTGAACGCGGGGGCTTCATAGTCTTTGAGATGGATGGTTCTGGGCTGCCCTTCCTTCATGACATGTCTCTGCTTCAGGTTGAGGCGCTATTGTACGCCATGGCCGGGACGGATCGAAAAGCTCATAGTGTCATCCAGTTACCACTCTGTATTGACGGATTCGAGGCGCTCTGGACGGCGGATTGTTTGGCGCAAGCCTGATAAGCTGAGGGCATGCCGGCTCACCAGGGTTTCCTCACGAAATTGCGCGCTCTCAAAGGTGAGCCTGCCCGATACAGCCTGGTTCTGGATGATCTCGATCTGCCTCTGAACGATCTGCTCGGTCACGCCATTCACCTCTCCTTTACCGGGGCTGTTCGTTGCTCTAGTTGCGGAGAAGCAACGGCAAAGAGCTACGGGCATGGCCACTGTTACACCTGCTTCACCGAGCTTGCGCGATGTGACCTCTGTGTCATGAGCCCCGACCGCTGCCATTTTCATCTTGGGACCTGCCGCGAACCTGAGTGGGGAGAAGAATTCTGTATGCAGCCCCACCTTGTCTACCTTGCCAACTCCTCGGGTATCAAAGTCGGGATCACGCGGTCTGATCGCTTGCCGATGCGGTGGATTGACCAGGGTGCTGTCCAGGCGGTGCCGATCTTCGCGACTCCCAGCCGTCGTATCGCAGGGCTCATCGAGGTGATCTACAAATCCGAGATCAGCGATCGGACCCAATGGCAAAGAATGCTGATGGCTGATGATCTGCATATTGATCTTGATGCGGCACGCGCCGATATTGGCAATCGGGTGTCTGATGAAATCATGTCCTTGAGCCAAGAAGAAGGACTGGTATTGATCGACGCGCACGACCCTGACGCCCTTGAAACATCCGATCCGTCATATCTGGCTCGATTTGTCGATGCCCCCATCACCACGTTGACCTATCCGGTGCTGGGATACCCCTCTCGCGTTGTTGCCCTTGATCCCATCAAAACGCCTGATATCAAGGGGCAGTTGCTGGGCATCAAGGGCCAGTATCTGATTCTGGATACCGGGGTTCTCAACGTTCGCCGCTATACGTCGCATCACATCCATTTTGAGGCGTCGAAGACAGCCATGGCATCACGCAGCCCGATTGAGCAAAACAGCCTTTTCTAATTCGGCACCAAGGTTTCATGCCTGGGGAACAGAATCTGGAAACGATTAGCGAGGGTCGGAAGTCCCACCGAGCGCCGACACCCCACCCAGCAATAAACCGGCCAGCAGCCCCCCGAGATGCGCACCATTGGCCACCGCGCCTACCATCGCGAGATCCAGCATGCCGGAAAAACCGACCAGCAGCAGCACGAGCATCGCAATGTAGATGCCATCCGGGAGTCGCAACGATTCCCTCGGTCGCATGCGACTCCAGACAAAGCCATAGCCCAGCAGCCCAAAGACCACACCGGACATCCCTCCGTAGAGACTCGGACCTGTGAACAGGTACTGCATGATGTTCGCCGACAACGATGACACGAGTACCAGCATCAATAGTCGCTGTGCCCCACAGATAACCTCGATTCGGCGTCCAACTTCCCAGACCCAGAGCAGATTGAAGACGATGTGCAATATGCCGAAATGGATGAACATCGGGGTCAGCAGTCTCCAGAACTGACCTGATTCGAACACATCAGCAAGCGTGCCGAAGATGGGAGAACCTCCCAACTCGGCGAGGGGTACGAATGTGAGCCTGGACAACCAAAGGAGCGAACCATCGCTGCTGGACAGCCCAAAGGTCGCCGGGAAAAAGATCAGCGTCATCACCACCAAAGACAGCGTCGCAGGATAACGCCGCAAGGTTCGAACAAATTCGCCGGTGGAGGTCGGATACAATGAGATCTGATTGCGCTCAGGCAACATGCCTTCGCGGTTGAGCTGTTCAAAGATCTCCCGAACGTTATCAACGTCTTCTTCACGCTCAACCATGAGGATTTGGCGGTCGTCCTGATAGTTGATGCGATACACAATCTGCATCTGCGACAGCACACGCATCAACATCGCCGGATCGATCCCCAAAGGGAAGCTCAATACCTTATGCACACCCCAAGCCCTTTTCGTGCGCCCTCTGAGGTCCGGTTCGACAAATTCATGCGGCAGTCAGATAATAGTCGGTTCGGATCATCATCATACAGGTGTTGCAAATGGATAACGCCGATCTAGAGGTTTTGAGACAACTACAGCAGTGGGTCAGTTCGGGACACCAGACTTGGCTGTGCACGGTTGTTAAAACATGGGGATCATCGCCACGACCCATCGGTTCCCTGCTGTCCTGCAACGCAGACGGGCAGATGACCGGGTCCTTGTCCGGTGGCTGTATCGAGGAAGACCTGCTTGAGAAGCTGCGCGCCGGCGAACTGGCGACCGACAAACCCCATTTGCACATCTATGGTGCCAGCGATGAGGATGTCGAACGATTTCAGCTTCCCTGCGGGGGACAGCTGCACATTGTCATCGAACCGATCGCTCAGACGAGTCTCGATGCCATCAATCAGATGGTCTCGCGTCTGAGTGAGCGACAGTGCATCACGCGCACCGTCGACATCGCTACGGGGGAGATGACGCTCTCCGAGGTTGACCGGTTTGCGCACCTTCAGTTCAGCGGTGAGTTCGACAACGAGGCTATCGGTGAAGATACCCGGCTGATTCAGACCTATGGACCCCGTCACCAATTGTTCCTGATCGGCGCCGGACAGGTCTCCATGTACCTGGCGGACTTCGCGCGCGCGCTCGACTACCACGTGGTCGTCTGTGACCCACGCGCCGAGATGATCGGTCAATGGCCCGTCGAAGGCGCCCAACTGATCAACGACATGCCCGACGATGCGGTCCGCGCCCATGCAGACGCGTTTTCGGCCATCATCGCACTGACACACGATCCAAGAATCGACGATATGGGTTTGATGGAGGCCCTCAAAACCGACGCGTTCTTTATCGGGGCGATGGGATCGACCCGTACTTCTGCCAAGAGAAGAGAGCGGCTGAAGCTACTTGATTTGAGCGATGAGGAAATCGCCCGGTTACACGGTCCGGTGGGTCTCCCGATCGGGTCCAAGACACCTGCAGAAATCGCGATTGCCATTCTGGGTCAATTGACCGCACTTCGCGCTGACGCGAAACCGGGCCTGCTCAACGCCGATTTTCGCCCCGCTGATGTGGCGACGGAAAAACCTGCCGAGGTTGCTGCCGGTTAAACTCTCGAGGCCTCAGCGAAGATCTGATCGTTGATCGATATCGGCAAGAACACCCGCGTCATCGACCGGTAGCCGCCGCAGCTGCGCGCGATGTCTTGAAACGATTGATCTTGCACCCTCATCGCCCGTCAGCTCTGTGAGCTCCTCAAAAAACGCACGATCAAACAGCACAGGGTGTCCCGGTTTTCCATCGTGCTCGGGCTGAACGATGGCAGCACCCTCTGACGCGACAGTTGCATCGAACGTCCTGATCAAGGCCGCCAGCGTTTCGGCTGCGACAAAAGGCATGTCTGCGAGCATCACAAAAACCCCTCGAAAGTGCTGAGAGATAGCTTGCCTCGCTCCCGCTGCCAAAGAGTGGCCCATGCCGAGATCTGCGTCCTGGCAAATCACCACGGTGACGGCTTCGTGCGCGTCCAACAGATCGATGAGGTCAAGGTCATCGGGTCGCAACACCAGCAGTGTTGAGTCCACCGTGCCACGGACGCTCTCGAGGGTAGACTCAAGGACTGGTCTGCCGTTCGACAGGTGGACAGTACGTTTGTCTTCATCGCCGAAGCGACGACTACGCCCAGCGGCCAACATGATCATTCCTAGTGGATCGCGGCTCATCTGTTGCTTTGCGTGCGGGTCTTATTCACACAGACGCACTGATTACTCACCGACCCGACTTGCCCAATCCAGCTTGCTTCGGCAAACCTGGTAGAAGCTGTGTCCTGGCGGGTGCACAAGCTTCAGACGCGAGGACTGCTGTTGCACGACCAAGGACTCACCCGGCTCAATCTCAAATTCGAGGTGCGAATCGAAACTCACACGTGCATTGGTGCCGATATGTGATCCCACCACGATACGAACTTCCGAGTCTCCTTTGACCATCAGCGGCCGACTGTTCAGGGTATGGGGGAACATGGGTACCAGAACAAGTGCATCCAGGTTTGGCACCATGATCGGACCGCCCGCCGAGAGCGCATACGCCGTCGAGCCCGTCGGCGAAGAGATGATCAGTCCGTCCGAATACTGTGTGTAGACAAACTCGCCATCAACATAGAGATCAAACTCGATCATTTTTGGCATTTTCGCAGAGTGAACCAGGACCTCGTTCAGCGCCGAAGCGACTTCCTGACGCCCGTCCACCGTGACCTCACCTTCCAGCAGGAAGTGCTCCTCAATACTGTAATTCCCCGCCAGGACCTCCCCCAGCGCTTTCTCGATGTCGTCGGGTGAGATGTCCGCCAGAAACCCGAGCCGGCCTCGATTCACCCCCACAACCGGTACGCCCTGTGGGGCAAAGGCTCTCGCGGTCCCGAGGATGTTGCCATCACCACCCACTGCAATAATTAGGTCACAGCGCTGCCCGAGCGTTTCAGTATCCAGCACCTGCAGATCGCCCGCAGGCAGTACCTCAGCCGTTTTGGCCTCGACCAGGACATCGACCGATTGATCCTGCAGGCAGCGAATCACACGGCCAAACGACTCCTGGATCAGCTCGCTGTTGTTGTGGGCCACCAGCCCAATTTTTGAAAACGCGCCCACCTGCTCGTCCCCGCGTAAAGGGGTGCCATTTAATGCCAAGGGTGCCGGGTTTTCAACGCATCGGATTCACAGAAATATGAACAGTTCGGACTTGAAAACCTGACACGAAGGCACAAAATTGACCAAAGACGCCCGATCCCGGTGGAGGGGAGGCTATGAGTTCAACCATCAACGCCCGTTACGCGGAAGAACTGGCACGTGAGAGCAATATCGCTGAGATTGCCGCGGCGGGCTCCCTATGGGGCGCCATACGTCATGAAGGGCGGCTCCGCGCCGAGTTTGAGCCCATCATGGCGACGTTTCTCCAGGCCACTATCCTGAACCATGACACGCTTGAGGGTGCCCTGAGCTTCCTGCTGGCGAGCAAAATGGACAGCAGCGTGGTCTCATCCATGGCGATTCGCGAAATCATGCAGGAGGCTCTCAGCGAAGACCCTTCCATCATTCGGGCGGCCGAGATCGACATCAAGGCCATCCGGGAACGGGATCCGGCTTGCAACAGCTATTCAACCCCACTCCTGTTCTACAAAGGCTTCCATGCGCTTCAAATCCATCGTGTGGCGCACTGGCTCTGGCAGAACGAACGCCATACGCTCGCGCTGTTTTTTCAGAACCAGATGTCCACGATTTTTGGCGTCGACATGCATCCCGGGGCCTACGTTGGTTGTGGCGTGATGTTCGATCACGCCACCGGTCTGGTCATCGGTGAAACCGCCGTGGTCGAGGACGATGTCTCAATACTCCATGGGGTGACACTGGGCGGGACCGGGAAGGAATCAGGGGATCGTCATCCCAAGGTCCGAACGGGCGTACTCATCGGCGCGAACGCCTCCATCATCGGTAACATCGCAGTGGGCTCCGGCGCCAAAATCGGTGCTGGCAGCGTTGTAATGAGTGACGTGCCACCACACGTGACCGTAGTGGGTGTCCCCGCCAAGATTGTGGGCATACCGGACTGCGACTCCCCCGCAACCAGCATGCTCCAGGACATCGAATGCTGATGTTTTAGAGCGGTCGATCCCTGGCAGGCATAGACGTGATCGACGCCAGCTTGGTGCACGCCTGAGACCAGTCCTGAAATTCAATGGCTTGCAGGCCCAGTGACACCGCCCGCTCACAGTTTACTGCTCGATCATCAATGAGAATGAGGCGATCGGGTGTCACCGTCGCTGCATCGACAATCGACTCAAAAAAGCCCGTTTCGGCTTTCGTCGCGCCCAACTCGAAGGAAACGAAGGACTGCTCAAAGCCTGACAAGAAATGCCGGCGATTCGTTATCGACTCAAAATACAGTGGATCGGTATCGCTCGTGATCCAGACCGGAAACATCTGCAGCATCCAGCGCACGGCATCTTCAATGGCGACACCGGACTGAACATCGTCTGCCAGTGCTCACGTGCCTGCGCCAGTGACTCGCAGAACATATTGTCATTCTCGATCATGCGCTGCAACAACACATCGGGTGATTGATGGCCGATGTCTGCCGCCTGTTTATCGGTGGAATGCCAGAAGGTGCTGACCGCATAGTCGGGATCATGCAGGCATACCGCCAGGCTCCGGTCATCCAACATGAGATCGCCAACCACGCGACCAAGGTCGAGCAGTACCACAAAATCACCTCTGTCTGCCATTCACACTGCGTGAAGCCCATTTGATGAGTGAACACACAGGTCGTCCTGTGGATTCGGGCGACCGTCGTGATTTTAAGCTAGAATTCTACGCGAAACAGACTGCTCGTTAGGTCTATGCTGATTCCGGGGACGATTTCGCCATGAAGAAGTTCATATTTGCACTCATTCCGCTACTGGTGTCCAGCCTGTTTGGCCTTGAGCCAGGTGCCTGGTTCGACACTGCGTCGCAGCGCGCCGGACTGATCAGCACTGGGTCACGGGAATGATCGAAGGGATGGAAGAACAACCAGACGATAAGACCTTCACGACGTTCAACGACCGACTCGGCGTGGACGGAACCGCAACTGAGGCCTCTGTCCCCGTCGAAGAAGTGGCCGCTCGCACGCCA
>CENZ01043449.1_pt1 | contig 11371 bp, 11 predicted proteins | sample 361341 | NCBI WGS metagenome assembly CENZ01 (sample SAMEA2619782, study PRJEB7988) | marine metagenome | biome: marine biome (ENVO:00000447); feature: deep chlorophyll maximum layer (ENVO:xxxxxxxx); material: "saline water (ENVO:00002010), including plankton (ENVO:xxxxxxxx)" | depth 50 m
ATGATCTTCTAAAATTCGCATTACCATTGTTGTCACTCCGCGGACTGCCCCAGTTGGCTGGCCAGAGGAAGTAGTTAATGGCGGCAACGCATGATAAGCGCGATAAATATAAGACGAACCATCCACTAAAATAACTGAGTCGTTGTCAGTAATGCTTTCGGGTTTTGCCATCAATACATTTAAGAGGTGATTCGTTATAATTTAATTAAGTTTATTCGACCTATGCCAAAAGTTCTAACCCAGATTGCATTTTTTTTCTTTGGTACGCGCAGAAGAATTCTTGGATCCATTTTATCTGCCAGTATTTACCTTCTCATATTTGCTTTTTATATGGAGTATCGTTTGGGCTTAGAACCCTGTCCTATGTGTATTGTTCAAAGAGTAGCCATTGCTCTAGTAGGATTAATTGCTTTAATAGCAATGATTCATCACAAAGGGTTAAATTGGTATTTTGGTTCCATAACTCTAGTTACTCTAGGAGGGGCAGCATCTGCAATCAGACACCTTTACCTACAATCTTTACCAGCAGACCAAATTCCATCTTGTGGACCAGATCTTGCGTATTTAATCAAATTTTCCTATTTCGAAGATGCCTTACGCATGCTTTTCATTGGTGATGGAAATTGTGCGGAAGTGGTATGGAGCCTAATGGGCATATCCATTCCGGGTTGGGTACTAATTGCCTGTGTTCAAATTTTAGCAATGTCAGCTTTAGCGCTTAAAATTAGAACCTGATGGATTTTTCAATACTGACTTTAATTTTTTCTATATGCACTTTAGCAATAGTGATTTTTCTCTTTTTAAAACAAAGAGACAAGGAAAATGAAAATAGTGGTCAAAAGGAATTACTGGAAAATAAAATAGATTCTGTTTCAAAAGACCTTAATGAAATAGAAAACCAACTTGCTTCGGTCACCACTCCAATTAACGAATTGAATCGTTTTTTAGGGGGAAACGTCACCACTGGAAGATTGGGAGAATGGAACTTAGAGTCAATCGTGAAAGAAATTCTTCCCGATGGAAGCTACGAATTTCAAGCGAACATAAATCCAGAGAATCAAGATAGAGTCGACTGCGCTGTCAAAACAGCAGATGGAATTGCAATTCCTATCGATTCAAAATTCTATGCTGGTCAATACAAGCAATATCAAGAAGCGGGACAAGCAAACTTAAGGACAACCGTTTTAAGAGACTTAAGAACGGCAATCTTAAGAGATGCGGACGACATCGCAACTAAATATCTTCGTCAAAACTCTACTTCAAATTATGCTGTGCTTTATATTGCTTCTGAAAAACTAGTAGATCTTGTTGATGAAATAGAAAACTTAAGACAAGACTGTCTTTCAGAAAAGAAAATATTGATTCAAGGTCCAAATACTCTGGCTGCATTTCTAGACACTATAAGAATTGGTCATCATTATTTGGAATTAAACGAAACTGCAGCAAAGGTGGCAGAAGTTGTTAGAAAAATTAAAACTCAGTTTGATAGTTTTGATAAGAGTGCTGATGGGGTTTTAAAAAGACTAGATGCATCCGTAAAGGAAGTCACTGCATTACAAACCCGAATAAATGTTTTAGGAAGAGAGCTTAATAAAGGAAGTGAAGAATTAAAAGATGAATAAAAAAAAGGGGCAAACCGCCCCCTTTTTTTATAGATATTTATTAATCCCAGGCCTTAATCGGAGTCACTATACCGCGTCTGACGATGGATCTATTTCTTCTTACTGAATTTTGGAATTCTGCAAAGTCTGCATTATCCATATTCAATAAATCCATTGTTGCCATTAAATTTGCCATGTCTGACCCACCGATAAAAGCAAAATGAGTGTAGTCATCACCTGCTACTACTCTTTCCACTCCGAAAGACCTAGTGAGTTGTCCGTTTGCAATTGCTGCGTCAGTAAACTTTTTATATGCATCTATATAGGAAGCTTCATTTCTGACATTTACTTCAAACACTGCAAAAGCGGTGTCTTGAGTCCAATCTCCAGCTTCATAAACTGATTTAGCTAAGGTCTGTTCTGTTGGCACAGAAACTGCTGCTAATTCGGTTAAGAAAGTTCCGTATTCTGGGCAAGTACTTAATGTAGCAAAAGTATCATTCAAGGCTTGAGCTCCCTCATAAGTCACCACGAAAGTGTGTGTTTGAGGCTCATGTCCATTGAAAGCTTCGCCCATCAACGCAACTGAGAATGGAGCTGTCTGGCCACATTCAGATGCCATGAATTTATCCATTGCAGCTACTACTGCAGGAGGATTGCTAACCGTCATTCCGAAGTAAGCATAATAAATGTCACTTCCGTGATCGTCAGCAAAACTAAAGCCACTAAAAGCTAATAAGAATAAAAGTATTTTTTTCATTTTGATCTCCCTAATAATTACTCAGCAGTATAGATCTGCTCACAACGCTCGTAAGTGTCATTAACTATTTCATCTGATAATGCAACAAATGCGTCATAAACTCTGCCCCATTCGGCACCAGCAAAATACTCATCAACTAATTTACCTACTTCAGAACCGTTTCTAGATATTCCCCTAACTAAGTATGTACCAGTTTCGTATACGCCTCCGCCCAATGGAGTCATAATTCCAAGATTGAAATCATGGCCAGCATCTTGAATAGCTGATTCTAGTTCAACCCCTGCTTGCACGTAAGCCGCTAGATTTTCTGGAGACACTTTTACTCTGGTAACTCTTTCGTAACCCGGATCAAGTTTAAATCCTTTAATTGGTTTCCAAGTTGAGCTATAGACAATATCTCTCATGCTTTCTAGTCTTTTAGGAACCGCGTAAGGATCATATACTTCTGAAGCTGCGAACGCTGCTTCAACAGTTGGATACGCACTCCAAACAAACATTTCACCCGGATAATTATTTCCTGAAGCGGTAATGCACACTCCCGCAGCACTAGGATTTTGTCCAGCAAAAATTTGTTCTGCATTTGCTCTTAAAAATTCAGTGTACTCGTTAGGATTTTTAGCTTTCACGTGAAAGGAAGTGAAACTTCCTTCGGGCGCTTGCTGAGCAATCGCACCAAATGAAATCGCTAAAGATGTTATTAAAATTAATATTTTTTTCATATTTTCTCCTTTTTATTATTTATTTTGCGTAGACAATTTCACAAGCCAAGATAAAGCCACGTTTCAACTTTCTTAATTTTGGAAATTTTTCATTAGCTGCAGCATTCCAGGATTCTCCTCTAGCGTCTAGAAATTCTCCAAGTCTTTCATTAGAAGGAGCTTGGATTGCCACCATAATTTTGCCGGTATCATCACCGGTGTTAATTTGAAAAGCACTAAAAGTTACGTCTTCAAAACCATTGGCTTGAACAACAGCTTGATAAGCAGTTAGTTCTTGAACATATCTTTGAGGTGTTTTCGTATAGATGTTTATATTGTAATTAGAATAAGTCATTCCAATTTCAAATCCGTCTGCTACTGGAGTAAGCGGTGTGTAGTGTTCCACCATTCTCACTGTTCTTTTATCAGCAATCTTTGCTATTTCGGCAGCAATTTCAGGATCGTAAACGTTTCCGCTCAATGAGTCAGCATGGCTATCAAATATATTGAAGTAATACATGTCGCCAACTTCTTCAGCTCCGTAAGAAGGCATACAAACTCCTCCAACGGATGTATTTGATGGAGGACCTGTTACTGGTCCAGCATCTCTGGCCCAAGCTAGGTATCCTAGCGGGTCAGCAGTGTTTATTGTAAAGACATTCATCGCAGGCATAGCAAAAGCGAAGCTTGCTGCAAAAAAAGTCACAATTGAAAGTAATTTTTTCATTTTCGTTCTCTCCTTAAAAAAATAAAAATGGATAATCATTATCCACTAAAATAGGAAAAATTAAATGACAATTAGTCGAACATTTTGTGAATAAATTTTTAATTATTTTTTCTTTTATTTTTTCTATGCTGCTGTTATCTGCAGAAGAGGAAGTAAAAATTTTAAGAGTTATCGATGGAGATACTGTATCGGCTGAATCACGAGGGGCTGAAATAAAAATTAGACTCTCTGAAATCGATGCACCTGAAATGGATCAGCCTTTTGGAACGAACTCAAAAAAATGTCTTTCTGAATTGATTCGTGAAAACTCTAGTTTAAGATTTAAATCTGACGGACAAGATAACTACGGTCGTTCTTTAGGTTGGTTGATAACAGATGACAAAAATCTAAATTATGAAATGATTAAACATGGATGTGCCTGGGTTTATGATAGGTACGTAATAAATAAAACAATCTATAGTTTCCAAAATGGAGCGCGATTAAAAAACTTGGGCCTTTGGAAACAAAATAATCCTATTGCGCCTTGGATTTGGAGAAGAAATAATTAATTGATGGAAAAATTAGAGAGCATAAATTTTAAAAATTCTTTTGGAACTTTGTCTGAGGACTTTTACACCAAACAAGGATGGAGCCCCTTACCCAAAGCTAGATTGGTAAGTTTTAATTACGATCTTGCCAAAGAATTAGGTTTGGAAAATATAGATCCAAAAGATTTAATAAAAATTTTTAATGGAGAAATATCTATTCCTAATGCTGAACCTTTAGCAATGGTTTATGCAGGGCATCAATTTGGAAATTGGGTGCCTCAACTTGGAGATGGTCGTGGAATTTTGTTTGGTCAAATTAAAACCGCAAATGGTCTGAAAGATCTTCACATTAAAGGTGCAGGTAAAACGCCTTATTCAAGATTTGGTGACGGGAGAGCTGTCCTTCGTTCTTCTATCAGAGAGTACCTCTGTGGGGAAGCAATGCATGGTTTAAAAATACCCTCTTCAAGATCTTTGATTATTTTCACGGGTGAAGAACCAGTGTTTAGAGAAACTACTGAACCAGGAGCAATGATTGTAAGGACCGCGAGTACTCACATTCGTTTCGGAAACTTTGAATACTTATGTCATAACAATAAAAAGGATCTTTTACCTGAATTGATGAATCATGTCATCGAAGAATACTTTCCCGAATATGCTGAACTTGAAAATAAAAACGAATTATTTTTTGAAGCAGTGGTAAAAAAGACCGCAGAGCTTGTAGCTGGGTGGCAAAGCGTTGGCTTTGCTCATGGAGTGATGAATACAGACAACATGTCTATTCTGGGAGAGACCTTTGATTTTGGCCCTTTTGGTTTTTTAGAAAACTATCAGCCCGATTACATCTGCAATCATTCAGATTATCAAGGTCGATATTCTTTTAACAACCAACCCAATATCGGGCTTTGGAATTGTCAGGCGCTAGCTTCAGCGTTGTCCCCTTTAATAAATGAAACAAACCTAAAAAAATCTTTAGGAAATTATCAGTCATATTTTTACAATCATTTTATTGATCTTTTTAGAAAGAAACTTGGATTCCTGAAAAATGATCCAAAAGATTTTGAATTGATCGAAGAAACTTTAAATTTTTTATTACAAGAAAAACTTGATTACACAAACTTCTTTAGGAATTTGAATGGTTTTATTTTTGGAGATAAGAAATTTAGCTGCCAAGAAAAGTTAAGGGCAAGATTTGAATTAGAAGAGATATCTCAAGATCAGCATGAAGAGATAGTTAAAGCAAATAATCCAAAATTTATCCTTAGAAATTATCTTGCTCAGCAAGCAATCGAAAGCGCCGAAAATGGAGATTTTTCAGAAGTTAATAAACTGTTAGAAATTTTAAAAAATCCTTTTTTAGATCACGAAGGTTTTGATGATTACGCAAAGGAATCCCCTGAATGGGGAAAAAAATTAGAAATTTCCTGCTCGTCTTAAGTTTTTCTTCCACAGTTACGACAGATTTTTTTCAAACCCATCAATCCATAACGATCTTTGTCAAAAAAATAAAAAGGCAGCTCCTTTTTACAGCTCAAGCATTCTTTCTTATCTTTCATTCATCGAATTTAACAGATAGTAAGGAAAAAAAATACGAGACTCCAGATAAACTTGGCGACTCTCTTTTAAAGAAGTTGCCCCGGTTAAAAACCAGGACAACTAGGGGGAGAAGAAACTTTTTTGTTACTCCATTAACGCTAAGATGCGAAGGTTAATATACCTAAGCTACCTACATAAACTACTGTAGAGAGACATATGGCATAACCTAACGTACCCAACAAAGCTTTTGTATAGTTCATTCAAATAACTCCATGAATTAAAGTTGTGCATATTATAATTTATGGCGGCTTTACCTTGATCTAGAGAAAAATTAAGTAAAATATACATAATTGATCTAAAAGTTATCAAAAAAGCTCTTTTTATTACCATTTTTGCACTGAACGCTGAAAGTATACTCAGAAAAGGATTTCAAGCCAGTCTAATTTAGACAATTTTGCTAAGATTTAACTTATTTCATATAGAATTCACAAAAAGTTATAAAAAAGACCTTTTTTTATGCTTTTTTAAGAATTTATTCTAGTCCCAATTAACTGATAAGATATTTTTCTTTAATAAGGGAGAGAAATGAAACAAATTCAATTGTCTAAACCCGGAGGTTTAGAAAATCTAAAAATTACTGAAACTGAAAATCCAAAGCCTGGCGCCAAAGACGTATTATTGAAAGTGAGTGCGAGTAGCTTGAATTATCATGATCTAATGGTTGCTCTCGGTTTAATTCCTACTGAAGATAAGAGGGTCCCTCTCTCAGACTCAGCTGGAGAAATAATTGAAATTGGTGAAGAGGTAACTAAATGGAAGTCTGGCGATAAGGTAATGAGTATGTGCTTTCCAAACTGGGTCAGCGGTCCGCCAAAATATGAATTGCTAAGTTTTATTGGCGACAATCAAGATGGTTATGCAACTGAGTACATCTCAATTCCAGAAACTGCGATTACTAAAATTCCAAATAACTTAGATTTAAAAGAAGCAGCAACTTTACCTTGCGCGGGTCTAACCGCATGGCGCGCTCTTGTCGATGAAGGAAATCTAAAACCAGGAGAAACTATTCTAGTTCAAGGCACCGGAGGTGTATCTGTATTTGCTCTTCAACTTGCAAAGACCTTTGGAGCAACTGTGATTGCTACATCCTCTAGTGATGAAAAACTTGAAAAACTTAAACAATTAGGCGCAGATCATTTAATTAACTACAAGACTCATCCGGAATGGGGCAAAGAAGTTTTAAGATTAACTAATAATGAAGGGGTCGATCACGTTGTAGAAGTTGGAGGTGCCGGTACTTTCAGCGAGTCCGTACGTTGTACAAAACTTGCAGGTCACATTGCCTTGATAGGAGTTTTAAGCGGCCCTTCGGTAAACGAAATAATCTTACCAAGAATCTTTTTAAAACAAATTCGATTGAGTGGGATCGCCATGGCAAACCAAGACTCGCAAATTGCCATGATTGATTATTTAGAAAAAAATGAAATCAAACCAATAATAAGCGACAGTTTCGAACTTGGGGACTTGGCGGCAGCTTTTCAACATCAAATTGATAATAAACATTTTGGAAAAATTTCAATTGATATAGGTTAAGCCTTGTGACAGTATTTATCGATATTTTGTGAGGGATGAATTGAAAAAACTAATTCTATTATTTTCGGTCATTTTACTTATTAGCTGTTCTGATGAATCATTGGATATAGTTCAAACCCCTATAGATAAAATTAAAGATCCCAACGCTGATTATAATGAGTTAAGAAATGCTTATTTTGGTGACACCCATGTCCACACAAAACATTCCTTTGATGCTTACCTTTTTGGAACAACCGGTTCGCCGTCTGACGCTTACCGCTACGCAAGAGGCGAAACCGTAAAACATCCCGCTGGATTTGACATGAAATTGGTTGAGCCGTTGGATTTTTATATGGTTTCTGATCATGGTTTTTTTATGGGAATGATGGAAGCTTATGCGGACACATCTACCGAAATTTCAAATGCTCCTGGTGCTGAAGTATTTCACAATATTAATGCTCCGGAAAATTTAACGCTTGAAAATGGAGCCACTAGACTTAATACTTTTGCGCAAACGCTTCAAAACTTTTTTCTCAATCCCAGGTCCTATTTTGATCCCGAACTTTGGCAAGCTGTCCTTACTAATAACTTAGCTAGAGGCTTGAAGATTTACGACCACGATGTGCATCTATCGGCTTGGGCTGATGTCGTGAATGCTGCTAATGATGCTTACGAGCCAGGAAATTTCACAACTTTTATTGGTTATGAATTTACAACTTCCACTGATGTTGCTAATGAAAATTTACATAGAAATGTTATGTTCAAATCTTCAAATGCACCAAAGAGACCATACACTAGAATTGATTCAATTAATCCGGAAGATCTCTGGAATTGGATGGACAAAATTAGAGAGCAAGGCATTGATAGTATTGCCTTTCCTCACAATAGCAACGGCTCTAATGGACAAATGTTTGAAATGGAAACTTTTTTTGGAGAGCCTTTATCAAAGGAATACGCTGCCCTGAGAATGCGAAATGAACCAATAGTTGAAATGACACAAGTCAAAGGTACTTCAGACACCCATCCGTTACTATCGCCAAACGACGAGTGGGCGGATTTTGAAATCATGGAAGCAAGGATAGGAAGTATCCCTCCAGCTTTCAGCTTTCCAGCAGGCGGCTATGTGAGAGACGCTTATATAAGAGGATTAATGTCTAATCAATTTGGCACAGGGAATCCTTATAAATTTGGCTTAATTGGTGCTAGTGACACACACGTCCTTGGAGCAGGTCTCAGAGAAGACAATTATTGGTCTAAAATCGGATTAGTAGATGCTGATCCAAGAGCTAGAGGCTCGATACCTGTATCAGAAGAAGATAGAAATATTGTTCCAAACAGAGGTGGAGTTTCGTTTAAAGAGTTTGAACAAGGAGACTACGTCATTGGAGGTTTAGAAAACTGGGGCGCATCTGGATTAGCAGGCGCTTGGGCAGAAGAAAATACTAGAGAATCGATTTTTAACGCCTTCAGAAGAAAAGAAACATTTGCCACTTCAGGGTCAAGGATCTTAGTTAGATTTTTTGGCGGATTTGATATTGATGAGCTTAGTTTCAGTGACGAAAATGTAATTAAGTCAGCTTATGAAACAGGAGTGCCTATGGGCGGCGACATCTTTGCAGAAAAAACGGACAAAGCTCCAAGCTTTCTTGTCTGGACGCAAAGAGACGTTAATGGCGCTCCGTTACAACGGGTACAAATTATTAAAGGATCGATCAGTCGAGCTGATTCTAGTCCTACAGAAAAGGTTTATGATATTGCCTGTTCTGATGGACTCCAAGTAGATCCAAAAACAAACCGTTGTCCAGACAATGGAGCTCGAGTAGACATCGAAACTTGTGCTGTTTCTCAAAATGTTGGATCAGCTGAATTAAAAGCAATATGGACCGATCCTGATTTTAATAAAGATGATAGTTCTTTTTATTATGTAAGAGTTTTAGAAAATCCTACTTGCAGGTGGTCAACATGGGATGCAATTCGTGCAGGTTTTAAGCCTAGAGAAGACCTTCACGACACGATTCAAGATCGAGCTTGGAGTTCTCCAATTTGGTACACACCAGAAAACGCTGAAAATCCGCCTCCCATTAGAATAAATGCAGAAAGGCTTTAGTTCTTTTTAGAAAGAATGCTCCTTAAAATAGCCATTTTTCTTGTTATAGGAATTTTAATTTTTGGTCTTGATCTAACCTTTTCCAAATTCAAGGACGATAAATTAATTTATGTCTCAGAAGAAGAGATATACAGCCTAATGAATTCTTGGGCATTGCAAGTGGGTCGAAACCCAAATCCTGATGAAGCAAAGGCAGTCATAGACAATTTAATCGAAGAAGAAATTCTTTATCGCGAAGCATTAAGGCTAGGATTGGATGCGAACGATCAAATAATCAAAAGAAGGCTGGCTCAAAAATTGATGTTTTTAAAACAAGAGTCTAGAGGAAATAAACTTACGGAGTTAGAAATTTCAGAATTTTATAATAACAATTTAGACAAATATTTAGTTCCTGAACAGTATGATTTTACTCACGTTTTTTTTGCTAAAGATGATAACGGATTGGCAAGAGCGCAAATGGCTAAAGCTCTTTTAGAAAAATCTCAAGAAATTAAAGGAGACGTTTTTTTTCTCGGTAAAAATTTTACAAATAGAAGCCTGAATGAATTGAGAAAAGATTTTGGTGTAAATTTTTCGTCTGCATTTGAAAAACTTAAATTAAATGAATGGACTGGACCAATTGAATCTTCCTATGGAAGTCATCTAATAAAATTAGTCAGATTACAAGCTGCAAAAACGCCCACACTAGATGAAATTAAACCAAGAGTAATGATTGATCTTGATCTGGAAAGAAAAGATTCGGTTTTATCAAGTTATTTAAAAGAGTTAAAAGAAGATTATGAGGTAATTATTAGCCGAGGCTCAAAACAAATCTACAATGAATAAATTTTATTTTTATTTAATCTTTTTGTCCTTATCTTTACCGATTAATTCACACGAGTTTAATCCGGCACATCTTGTTATCAATGAAAAAGAGGATTTTAAATACGAAATAACTTGGATGTATCCAATTCGGAATCTAGGTCCTGTAAGTTTAACCTTACCTGAAGATTGTGAATCTAATTCAGTTGAAGCTTTTCAAGAAAGTAAATATTTGACTGAAAAAATATCCATGCAATGTACAAATCCTATTAAAGGGAAGAGTGTTTTTATCAATGGATTATCAATTTTAAATGATGCTTTAGTTACAATTAAATTTTTAGATGGAGAAAGATTTGAAGGCTTAGTTAGCGTAAAGGATTCTAAGTTAACCATACCAGAAGAAGTGCAAGTATTTCCAACGGGTTACTTCACTTTGGGGATAGAACATTTAATCGGGGGGCCTGATCACCTCCTCTTCGTGTTTGGATTATTATTTATTGTTTTTGGATGGCGTAATTTATTTAAAACTATCACTGCTTTTACTTTAGCTCATAGCTTAACTTTAGGTTTATCTGTATTTGAAATTGTGAGCTTACCGTCTATTACTATTGAAGCTTTGATAGCTCTAACTATTATTTATTTAGCTCTAGAAATAAGCGAAGAAAAAGGAAAAGATCATACTCCATGGATAATGGCTTTTGGATTTGGATTACTGCACGGTTTTGGATTTGCGGGAGCATTAGGTGAAATTGGAATTGCAAATGAACAGTTATTGCTTTCCTTGTTATTCTTCAATATCGGTATCGAGATAGGTCAGCTAATAATGATTCCAATTTTTTTAATAATTATTTGGCTACTCCAAAAGATAAGGCTAAATTTTTCTATAACCAAATTATCTTCTTATGCTATTGGCGGAATGGGAAGTTTTTGGTTAATTGAAAGGGTGCTTGGAATTTTTTAAAAAAAAGGCTGCCGAAGCAGCCTTTTAAACTTCATTACGTTAAAGGAATTATTCCAGAATTGTAACTCACTGGCTCTTCAC
>CENZ01078752.1_pt1 | contig 11371 bp, 4 predicted proteins | sample 361341 | NCBI WGS metagenome assembly CENZ01 (sample SAMEA2619782, study PRJEB7988) | marine metagenome | biome: marine biome (ENVO:00000447); feature: deep chlorophyll maximum layer (ENVO:xxxxxxxx); material: "saline water (ENVO:00002010), including plankton (ENVO:xxxxxxxx)" | depth 50 m
CTGTCCTTGTGAATTAGGAACATTGCCAGCAACTGCATTGGTAACGTCATCAACCCACCACCCATTTACATAACTGGTAGTATCAAACCCAGTAGCAGTGAAGTCATTGCCATTGCCTGAGTAGTCCTTGCCGACATCACTAGGGTCAGCAAAGGTCAGGTGGAAGCCGTTGGCGCCATAGTCATTAGTACGTGTTACCTGAACATCATTAAACTCAAGACCACCCATGCCAACATCACCATTACCTCCCGAACTGGTCAAGCGGACCTGCGTGACGTTTGTTGATGCAATGTCAACAGAGTTCTGTGGACCATATCCACTAGAAGTAGTACCAGTACCAGCGGATGTGCCATTAACGAATAACTCCCAGTCGACTCCACCAGTATTAGCACCACCATTGAACTTGATATTAGTTACGTCAGCGTTGCCATCAGGGAAATCAATAATCAAGTCACCGTTGACAACATAATAGAAGTGGTTGCTAGAAGCGACCCACGGTGTAAAGATATTGTCTTGACTGTATAAGGTGCTTGTTCCAGTGTCAGAAACACGAGCTGAGTTAGTGAGCTCAGGGTCCTTAGGAACCCACACACCATCGGCGTTGTATCGGCCAAATGTAGTAGGTGCTAAATTACTCCCATCAACTAGATAGGCATCAGCAATGTAACCAGTCCACTTGTACTGGTGATCACCTGTTACTTTGTAGACATCGCCAATGAGAAAGTTGTATGCGCTGAGCGTAGTACCAAAACCCGGCCAATTGGGCACGGACACTTGCTCGCCATTTAACCAAATTCCATTGTTGCTATACACAAGGTGATACCAAGCGCTAGGGTCACGCAGGTATTTGTCAGAATAATGCCAACTACTGGAGATGCCACCAAACTGGTCCTGAACGAGACCAATCCCCCATCCATAGTAAACTGACCCGAATAAACACGGTGAGTTACCATTAGATGCGTTGTACTTAAACCACATCGATACCGTAAAATCAGCGCCACTTGGATAAGTGCTACCTTCTAGGTATTGAAGTCCACTAAACCTCAGACTCTGTTCAATCGGGTCGCCAAGATCCGCCGTTTTGGCGGACCCCAGCAACATATTATTGTGAAATGCACTCATATTTAAGCCACCGCTTTAGTATATACAGCGTGGATTTTTTCACTGCCACTAGTATCATTGTAGACAATATAATCAAGACGATCTACATCACCACTTGTAGACGAACTAGCTGGAGCATTTGTTTGGCCGCCTTTCCAATGGAATTTGGTAGAAAATGAAGCAAGTGCTGTACCAGTAAAAACAAAAAAGATACTGCCACTTTGTCCGAGTGTTGCACTGCCTGCAGTTACATCAATATTGGCTGCACCATTAACAGTGATAATTTGATTTGAGCTGCTACCAAAATCGATATTTCCATTATTAGTGCCAGATGTAACAGTAACACCAGTAGCGCAATCACCAAACGTTTTAGCTTGGGTCTCACCAAGCATTACGTGCCCACCAGCAGTACTGTTATCGTGGACAACAAGGACATCTTTATCGGTATCGACAGTGACTTCACCGACCTCACCAGTGAATGAAGGTACCCCAGTATTCGTATTTCCAACGTGTTGCTCTGTAGTTCCCCGTCGAAGTTGTAATAGTTTTGCCATAGTTAATTAAGGAGTTGAAGGCCAGGTAATATTGAATGGGTCTGCTTGGGTCGTGATATCACGTAGTTGTTGACGATATGTAGCCCAAGCAGTTTTGTCTACATTGCTTACATCAGGGAGCTGAGTCCAGTCGGATTGTTGTAGATACATATCCCTTAGGTTACGTACCTCAGTCCACTCATCAGTAGTCAACTGTGCGTTGTAATCATCAGAGTTAGTAACTACACGTACTGTGTAAACGACACCATCCTCTAAATAGGCGTCAACAGTTTCTAGGTGTTGTGTAGCCGTGTCGAAGCTGCGAGAGGCTAGTAGGTCAACAACACCATTCTCGGCCTTCCATTCATCGTTAGGACCGGTTCTCGGGAAACAAACATTAGGAAAAAGAGACTGCAAAGTTCCCGTATTTGCAATCTCATTGTTTTGTATAATAGCAATCATTAGATGTCTCCAACTGCAGCGCCGTAAATAGTTGTACCAATCTTCCAGAATTCAATAACAGTATCACCTGATGTATTTAAAGTAGGAGCGGAGCCACCGATCCAGTTAACTGAAGAAAACGTGACAGTATTTGCACCAGCATTGACGTGAGCCAATATGCTTTGACCAGTATTCAAGGTAAGAGTTACCGTAGTATTAGTGTTGTATGTAAGGTCATATACATGCGCCGTAGCTGCATTAAGAGTGGCAAGATTAGTACCAGTAGTTACTGTTTCAGAGAAGTTGTCAAGGCTGGTATCGCTTAGCGTGCCAGTTGCACTGAAGCTGGCTGCAACAGTCTGGATATCAGTAATGTTAGTAGCACAGGTATTAAGAGCACCACCAGTACTGCTGTTCGTCAGTGCACTAGTGACGGAGCCAAGATCATTAGACGAGGCAAGGTCACTGGATACAGTATTTAGATCAGTTTGCTGTTGAGCAGTTAAAGTCCCCATCTGGAACTTTTGAGTCCAGGTGGAACCTGATGCATCTTTACGGTATGCGTTTTTGTTGGTGTCATCAGAGTCAATCCACCAGTCACCTACGTTGCCGCTTGAACCCGGACTAGAGGTCTGGTAGTAGAACTCAGTACCGTCGTCACCATCTGCACCGGCTGCACCCGTTGATCCGGCTGGACCTTGAGGACCTGTAGAACCTGCCGGTCCTTGTGGACCTTGTGCTCCATCTGATCCATCTGCACCATCATTTCCATCAGCACCTGCTGGTCCTGCTGGACCTTGTGGTCCCGTAGAACCTTGTGGACCTGTTGGACCCTGTGCACCATCTGATCCGTCATTTCCATCTACGCCTGCTGGACCTTGAGAACCTGTAGGACCTGCTGGACCTTGCGGACCGGTTGGACCTGTCGACCCGGCTGGACCGGTTGGACCTGCTGGACCTTGAGCTCCGTCAGCTCCATCTGCACCTGCCGCTCCGGTAGCACCTTGAGGACCTTGAGGACCTGTTGAACCAGTAGGACCTGCTGGTCCTTGAGCTCCATCTGCACCGTCATTCCCATCAGCACCTGCTGCACCAGTTGCTCCGGTTGCTCCGGTTGCACCTGTTGACCCTTGAGGACCTGTAGCACCTTGAGGACCTGTAGCTCCCTGAGGACCTGTAGCTCCCTGCGAACCAGTAGCTCCAGTAGCTCCAGTAGCTCCGTCTTCTAACTTGTCCCATGCACTACTGCCTGTACGGTAGTAGAGGTAGTTATCGGAAGTATTGAAGTAAAGGTCACCAGTTTGCAAGGCAGAATTATCTGCACGAGTAGAAGGTGCACTAGAAGCAATCTGGTATATGTCGGCAAAGTTATTAACGTCACTGATGTTAGATGAGACGTTAGTAACTGCAGTAATGTTATTGCCTACATTATTAATATTGGTAATAGCACCTGCACATGTCTGCAGTGAGCCACCTGTGCCAGTATTACTAGCAGGAACGGTAATAGAACCTAGGTCATTGTTTTGAGAGATATCATTAGCAACGGCGGAGACATCAGTAAGCTGAGCAGATGTGAGAGTTACATTACCCCAAGTGGAGCCGTCATAGGCACGGAGAACATCTGTAGTGGTGTCAAAGTAAAGGTCACCCTCTACCAATGCAGTGCTGTTTGATCTAGTTAATGGACCGTTAGTGAAACCACTACCAGCAGTGGGAGAGATTTGATAGCGATTATTGAATGCATTAATATCACTCAAGTTGCTAACAACAGTCTGCAGTGAACCTCCAGTGTTAGTGTTGGTTACAGTACCAGTAACAGAACCTAGGTCGTTATTCTGAGCAAGGTCATTAGCTACAGCAGATACATCTGATAGTTGGGTTGGAGTAAGGTCCATACCCATTTGGAACTTTTGATTCCACGTACCAGATTCTCTACGCCAAAGTTCTTTACCAGTGCTGTCGGAATCAACCCAGAAGTCACCATCCACACCACCAGTAGGTGTCGTGGTTTGGTAGTAGATTTCAGTGCCGTCAGCACCGTCAGCACCGTCAGCACCGTTAGTACCGTTAGTACCGTTAGTACCGTCAGCACCGTTAGTTCCAGGAGTACCGGGAGTACCTTGATCACCTTTGGGAATGCTGAAATCAAAGGTTGCAGCTGTGGATGTACCACTATTGGTTACAGCCGCGCTAGAGCCAGCAGCACCTGTCGTGACAGTACCGACAGAAATAGTTCCTGTACCACCGGTATCACCTTTAGGTATTGCAAAGTCGAGTACTGCTGCTGCAGATGTTCCACTGTTAGTTACGCTTACATTCGTACCAGCGTTGCCAGTAGTAACCGAACCAACAGAAACCGTTGCAGCAGCTCCAGTAGCACCTGTGGGAATGGTAAAATCTAAAGTGGCTGCACCAGATGTACCAGAATTAGAGACGGCAGCAGATGAACCAGCAGCACCAGTAGTTACTGACCCTACGCTTACTGTAGCGGCATCGCCTTGGTCACCCTTAGGTATGGTGAAATTAAGGATGGCTGATGTGTTAGATCCTGTATTAGTAATAGAGGCGCTAGATCCCGCAGCACCGGTTGTAACAGTACCAACAGTAATAGTACCTGCTGGACCTTGTGCACCGCCAGTAGCATTCCAAGCACTACCCGTGTAATACTTTAAAAGATTGTTAGTAGTGTCGTACCAAAGATCACCAGATACAACCGTCCAACCAGCAGGTAAAACTGGGTTACCGGAGTTGTTAACATCCTCTGCAGCAATTAAATACTCATCTGCATACCTGTTTAAAGCACCAATACTTCCGGCAACAGTTGTGATGTCAGTAGCATTACTAGCAACGTTTTGAATGTTATTGTTACTAATCTGACCAGCAACAGCTGTCACATCCCCGTTGATACCGGCTACTGTATTAATGTTAGGTATTGCGGGAATAACAGTACTGATATTGGACAGGTTAGGTGCCGTTGCAAGGGTACCGATATCAGAGACACTAGGTGCAACAGCTGTAATATCAGAGATTGAGTTTGAAATAGATTGCCAGTCAACTGTGCTGGATCCTCCAGAAACTGCATCACTGATAAGACCATAGTCACTAAAGGTACTAGCAGCTCCAGCAATAACTTCAAGTGCACTAATCTGTGAATCAGTAAGTGTAACTGGATTCCAGGTATTGTTGTAGCGATAGTTTAACCGTATATTTGCTGTATCAAGCCAAATATCACCATCTTGTAGTGCTGTACTGCTTCCACCTGGGCGAGTAGTAGGTGCTGTTCCACTGGATTGGAATTTGTATTCAAACTCGTTGCCCTGGTCTACAAAAGCAGCAATAAAGTTATAGAGATCAGCTACGGTATTACCGTCTGCCTGGATACTGGCATTAGCAGTATTAACACCCGTAAGATCTAACTTGCGCTCATCAAACTCCTCAATAATATTGAAAACCTGAGCCTGGTTCCTATTAAGGTCTTGAGCACGGATTGAACCACCTGGGTTAAATTGAACAGCAGCATTGTCTGTACTTGTCTCACGGCGTACCGTAAAAACATCACCAACATTGTAGCTGCCTGATGCAATAGCGATCTGTGTTCTTGTAACGAATTGCCAATTTGTAAATGGCGTAGCTCCCTTAAAGACCTTTACGTCACTTTCATTAATCCAATCAAATGTAAAATTAATGAGGAGATTGCCGGTAGTTCCAGAAGCTACTGTGTATTTAGTTTCTAAGTTCATTGGTCAAGAATTTCTTGTACATCTTCTGGAAGTCGGCCTTCCAATACTGCTTGCTTCTGTTCAAGCAGGTCTCCTTGTCGATCTAATACAGCGTCGTAGTTAGATAATTGAGGGATAGCCTCTTCTCTTGCAGCACGGAGGTGCTGGTCCAATTCATTGAACAAGTAATCAAACTTGTCAACTGGGTAACTCTCAGATCCATAACCCTGCCGACGTAGTGTTTTCATCTTTTTCACAAAGTCTTTGGCATCCTTTCGAGCCATAACTTCACGTAGTCGATCTAAGAAGTACTGATCTTTACCCATGATTGCATAAAGTTCAGATTGTTCTTGTGGAGTAAATTCGATACCGTCATCACCTTTAATCATGATAGGCCTTGAATCGTATTCAATTTCAACAAGGAACTGACGTTCTGGGGTCAAATCACCAGAAACTTTGAATGGTGAAAGGTCGTTATATAGACGTACAAGGAGATTGTCGTGAGACCACACTGGAGATCCATCAAGCCAGTCGGTAAGTACTGGTGCTGCACCTTGTGGGTCAAGGACATCTAAACCACGGTTCCTGTTACGCAGCAATGCCATGTATTCATTATTGTGAATAGTAAGCATTGGGCTAAGAACACGTCCGATGTCATTACGAGCACCACTTAGAGGCAGTGCCGAGCTGGTAAACGAAGCAGACCAACGACTCCATGCACCTTCATCACCGGATACAATCGACAACAGTGGTTCTAAACCCTGCAGTGGTGTACGTCCAGTGATAGTTGAAGCAGCAATATATGCCAACTTACGGAATGAATTCTCAGTATGTGCTTCAGAAACCATGTCAAAGTTATCTGCAACATTAGCTACTGCAGAAACCCAATCAGCCCAAGGTCCAAGGTTTTCAAAGGAATGCCAGTTACCAAGCGGATCTTGGAACTGCCGTGGATTCCAATCCACTTCTCTACGAAGTTTTTGTACCTCTCGGTCGTAATGACCGTCACCACGCAGCCTGCCTTGGAGTGCCATGCCTACTGCCATTGCTGCAATTGTGGTGCCGATAGCTACCCGACCAATCGTTTCATTCTGCAGCTCAGTAAATTTAGCAATCTTCCTATCATCAATAGGTATCCCACGTTTCTGTAAAGCAGTGGTAATTTCATCTGGATGGAAGTCACTTACTTTTTTACCGTGATACCCAACAAGCTCCCTGTAGTCACCAGCAAGGGCACCAAGAGGAGTTCGGTTCCAGCCAGCACCGATCATGTTCATCGATGTTTTGGTAAACATCATGAATGGACGGATAGCTGGTATGTGAGTAATGATGCTACTAATTCCATTAATAGCTTCACTGTCTAAGCTCATTGCAATTTCACGGCTTGCATACTCCACAGCCTCATCTTTGATGAATCCAGACCTGTCGAACATTTCGCTGTAGTGTTGATCCGCAGCCCTTTGTAGGTCCTCAGGACCCATATCACCAAACAGAAGGTTTGCGTCATAAGCACGCCCACGGGCTTCAAAGTTAGCAATCACTGCACGGGTAAAGCCATCAAATGCACCCATTGCATTAACACCGAATCGGAGTACTGGATGTTTTTGCAGGTCATTTAGGTTTTCAACGAAGTTAACCATGACCCTTGGGCCTAGTTCGCCGTTGGCTTCTGCAGCATCTGCAGCTGCATTCAGAACCTCCATTGTGTTTGCATTTTTAATCTGCAGATCATCACGCATTACATAAGGTACTGAGTGAGGATCCATTGAGGATTTCTTGAACACCATCCCCATGTGAGCACTACCCTTTCTCAGGGTGTCCATCACGGCGCTGTATTGATACCAACCACGTCGGATAGAATCCATGTCCCCACGAACCGCAGCCCCTGCAAACAATGCAGCTGGTTTCTCAAGCAATAGGATGGTGTTAGAAAGCCCGGCTTTCATTGGTGTGACAATACTAGAAAGCATTGAGTTGAAGATATTGCCCCACACACCCTGCATTACTTGCGATGGGATAGAGACCTCACCTACATCAAAAAAAGCCTTTTTAATGACACCAAGGCTGTTACTAACGAATTGGTTTAATTTATAGATACTATCGACGTTTCCATCTGTAAGTTCATAAGCCAACCACAGTGGTTTCATTGCTTCTGGATGACTTGTACTAAGAGCTCGTAACTCTTCTACAAACTTACGATTCCTAGGGATGATGTTACCTAATGCATCTTCAGTTTGCTCCCGTGCCTTATCGGCAAGATCTTTCAGTTTCTTGGGATCACGGTTTTTGATAACCGACCACATACGCTTCCACGTATTCAGGTAGTTCAGTGAGCTACCGCGAATATACGAAGCAAGCCCCTTTTCTACCATCAAGTATTCAAGTCGATCGAGGATCTGTTCCTGAGCACGTTGGATAATATTGGTGTCATCCATCATGCGTGCACCTTCAGCGATGTCGCTGATCTGACCAGCCATTGAGGTAGTCAAATATGCCTGGGCTTTCATGGTGTCCATGTTCATGTAGTCATCCATATATGACTTCATGGCCTTCATGACACCGTTGTATGCGGGGTTGTTTAGATTCTCAAGCCCTTCATTGATGTTCTTGTATTCATCAAGGATACCTTTGAGGAATCCACGATCAGCAAGAGGGTCGTAAAGCACTTCTGCAAGACGTGTGCCTGCAGCATCAATCTCTTCAAATGATGTGGTTGCACCCTTGGCAATATGATCCCATTCACCAGAGTTGGTGATGGATTGTTTAACGAGATCAACTAGCGTACGCCGTGATAAGTCATCAGCTTGGAGACCGAACTTAAGTGCACCCTCTGTGATAATGCTTCCAAGTCTGCCCCATGTGGTACCTCGGTTGTTTTGGATACGGGCAGCAGCGACCATTGCATCAGCTACACCACGCTTATTGGGAGCAATAGTTCCTTGTTGAACTGGGTCAATCAAATCCGAGTGGACACCAAGGAGTGGCTCATCAAGTCGTGCACCAGCTTTCTGGCTTAAGTTCCAATCTGCAACTTCATTCAACGCATCTTCGCGTGACATTGCACTGAACTCAACTTGTGCTTCTACGTCATCAAGCGCATCGAGAAGATCATCACCACTTTGAGATTTACCAAGCTTCTCATAGATTGCTCCCATCTTCTCCTGATTAACGACATCAAGTTCGTTAAAGAAAGCTTCAGAGATTTTATTGCGTGGTTTAATCTTTGAAAAGAAATCAACTCCACGCAATGCATTCATCAATCGAGCAATACCTACACCAAGGTCAGCAAATATGCCGAGTGCTACACCTTCCTTGACGGTTTTATCTCGCTTCAGATCTTCACTGTCTTCATCGAGTGTTGCCCAGTCGTCACTAATCCAACCCAAGCGGTTTGGGAATTGTTCCTTTAAGTAGCCGAGAAGGTTATCCCCCTCACCACTCGTCTTATTTAAATAATCGACTGATGCACCTGCACCTGCACTGAAGGCAGCCTCACCGAGCCACTTGACCAGTGGGTCGTTAGTTACTGCCCATTTACCAATGCTTACAGGTTTAGCAGCCGCAAGTGCTTGCAACCCTTTAACACCAAACCTTGTTGCATAAATTGTAGGAATAACTACGGATGAGATCTCACGAAATGCCTGAGCAAATTCGTTCTTATATGCTGGAGCCTCCGGTAAATCTAAGGGGCTGAAGTGGTTGAATGCATCAATTGCAAAATCAACCGTTCCAGCAGCGGGTGATGTGATTAGTTCTTGTGCAGTCTTACCGCCCTCTAGAAGGGTCTCTCCAGCAGCCGTTACAGCTTCCATAAAGGAAGGTTCTTCATCGGCCTTCTCGGGGCTTGTAGGTGCCTCTGAGGTGGCCTCTGGCTTGGGAGCGGGAGCCTGCTTTACTGATCCGTCTTCTTCAAGACCAAGGATCGTGTTTTGTTGTTTTAGTTCCTCCAGCTCTTGTGGAGTTAGTTCCCTATCTAAGGGATCAATAAGTTCTGCCATTAGCGGTCATACTCTGAAAATGTTGATCGGAATTTCTCCACGTCCCCACTATTGAAATCTGACATTCGCATCATTGCTGGATGATTAAGTGCCACGTCAGATCCTCCAAAACGACACATAGCCATTAACACATAAGCAAGGTACAGACTATTTTCACCACCAGCATAGCTTCCACCGTACTGTGGGATTCTCTTTTTGTTGTTGATTACTGCCGTGTCGCCTGCATTATAAGCAAGAGCAGCTAATCCCATCCGTTCTTCAAGAGAAAGGTTTGGGTACTCTCTTGTCATAGCTTTCATGCTATCCGCAAGGTGACGTACAGCCATATCTGCTGCAGATTGCGGATTCATAGGATCGCCTCCCATGTTTCTTGCAGTTCCTGGCATAATCTGAAAGTAGCCTCTAGCTCCAGCTGAGCTGACATCACCACTCCTCCAAACACCTCGATTCTCAGCATCACCAACTGCAAACGTCAGCATGGCAAGTTGGTCTGGTGTAAGTCCAGTACCAGCAACATGCTTAGCTGCAGCTGTTTCGATATGTTCACCTAGGTTGTCAGGTAATGGTGGTCTCTGCCATTTGGCTGCACCAGTAGCAGTACAAAATGCACCAGCACGACTTTGTTGTGTTGCTTTTGGACCGTAGATATCTTGAATTTGTTTTGCTGATAATCCTTTATCTAGGTCCGTATTTGCTTTGGGGAATTGAACTCCTTTCCCATCTGGGTGGTGAAACTTGTATGCGCGATTGAAGAGCTCGACAGGAGCAATGTTGTACTTAACGCCGTAATCGTAAAATTTTTGAGGTAGTTTAAATCCATTCTTTGTTAGGTTTGCTGCTATTTCTTTGATCTCTGTATTGGTAGAAATTACTTCTGGAAGAGCCGTTAATCCACGCTTTTCGAGTCCTTGGTTAATGCGTGATATCTCCTGCTGTTTAGCTTCAAAATCTGAGGGGTCACCGTCAATTCCACGGAACTGGCCTTTGTTTGAATACTCCCCCCTACTATCTGACCGGAAGTACCTACTACTAGGGTCTTGTTGCTCAAGCAAGAACAACTCTTTTGTCTTCCGATAAGCCTCGTCAGGATCTTTTACATTATCGTAGATACTAACAAACAGTTCTTTCAGTCGATTCTCAACTTGATCATGCACATCTGTTCGTGTCTTATATGGGGTAAGGTTAAACATACCCTTTACATAACTAGGAATCAGATCCAACTTTTGCTTAGCATTGTCTGGCATGGCCAGCATTTCTGTACCAGCTCTCGCAGCTTGTTGAAATTCATTCTGAAGCTGAGGACTTGCATTTAGATAGACAGGATGCTTCTCATGTAGTGAAAAATTCTGCCTTAGAGTATTGAGCTGCCTACGCTGATCATCCATCACGATATCGTCCATCGTGAATCCCTTACGGAAATTAGAGATAACTTGGCTGGGATTCAACCCCTTACCCAAATACATCTCTGCTTCAATATCATCGAGATCTTTTTCTGTCATAGGAGTACCAGCAGTAAGGCTTTCACTTAGTACCTGCCGAGTCTCCTCTTCCGTCTCCAAATAGAGCATATCTCTGTCGT
>CENZ01034924.1_pt1 | contig 11356 bp, 15 predicted proteins | sample 361341 | NCBI WGS metagenome assembly CENZ01 (sample SAMEA2619782, study PRJEB7988) | marine metagenome | biome: marine biome (ENVO:00000447); feature: deep chlorophyll maximum layer (ENVO:xxxxxxxx); material: "saline water (ENVO:00002010), including plankton (ENVO:xxxxxxxx)" | depth 50 m
CAGGCCATTGTTTTTATTTAAAAAAGTTAAATCAGATTTTTTTTCAGGATGAACTAACCAGTCATCTAAATTTAAATATGTTGGTTGTTTAGGTTTAGGATGTTTGTCAAAATCTGTTGTCTTATATTTAATCTCACCATTATTCTCTTTTAATAAACCACATGATGATGAACTAATAATTATAAGAAAAATGAACAATAATTTACTATTTTTAAAAAACATTAAATCTAATTTATAATAAATATGAGACTTCAATTAAAAAAAATTTTTCTAATAACACAAATTTTTATTTTTCTAGCTTGTAATTCAAAAATAGATCAAAAGATCACAATTTCGAAAATAGAAGGATCTCCATCATTTGAAAGTTCTAAACTCTCATTAACTGAACAAGTTAAAGTTGATGATGAATATCAATTTTCTTTTGACGTTGTTGAATATGAACTAGGTGTTAAAACTGAAACAGAATTTAATTACCAACTAGCTAATTCAAATAAAGGTCAGCATATACATTTCATTGTAAACAATGAACCATATTCTGCTCATTATGTAAATAATTTTAAAAAGACAGTTGATGATGATGACATAATTCTTGCTTTTTTATCAAGATCACATCATGAATCAGTAAAAAATAAAGACGCCTATGTTTTTACTCAAATCAACGATGGAACATCTGATTTAAGCAAAGAATTTCTTTTTTATAGTAGGCCAAAAGGCACTTACACAGGCAAGGATTCAGAAAAAGTCCTTTTAGATTTTTATTTGTTAAACACAGAAATTTCAACTAATGGAAACAAGGTAAGAGCAACAATAAATAATACTATTTTCCTGATTGAAGATTGGGCTCCATATTATATTGAAGGTCTTGAAGAGGGAGAAAATCAAATTAAATTAGAGCTTATAGATTCGAATGGAAATTTGATAGAAACGCCATTCAATCCATCAATTAAAACTTTTATGATTGAGAAGTAATTAATTCTTTGACCATTTTCTTAGTTTATTCATCTTTTCATATTCTACTAAATCTTCTTTTGAAATAACCTTAAGAAATGAAGAATGCTGTTCAATAGCATATTCAATTTTTTCAACTATCGATTCAACAGATTCATTTTCATAATCAATTTTTAAAGGCTCTTTAATTTCCATAGATTGCAATATGCCTTTTTTCTTGATTCTTATTCCTCTTTTATCAAATGAACGTCTAAAACCATCAATTACAATTGGAATAACAAGCGGTTTGAACTCTTTTATTATATGAGCAGTTCCTTTTCTAATAGGTTTGAATGGAGTTGTTGTACCTTGTGGAAATGTAATTACCCAGCCATCATTCAATGCTACACCTATATTTGAAATATCACTCATTTTTACCTGTCTATTAACATCTTTTCCTTTGTCCCTCCAAGTCCTTTCAATAGAAACTGAACCTGCATATGCAAAGATTCTTGGAAGTGGTCCAGATTTCATTGTTTCCTTGGCTGCAACAAAATATATATTAAGTTTTGGTTTCCATAAATACCCAACATTTTTTATTGAGTCTACTCTTCCGCTTAACCCAGCGTTAAAAACATGGAACATAGCTACTACATCAGCAAAATATGTTTGGTGATTTGAAACAAACAAAACATTATTTTCAGGTAATTTCTTTAATATTTCTGATCCTTCAATTTTAAGCCTATTAAAACCTTTAAATCTTTGATGAGTTAAAATGCCTAAAATTCTTATTAACCAAGTTTTAATAAAAAGTATATGTCCAAACGGGTTTCTTTTGAAAAACGGCACCTTATAAATTTATCGGCAAATATATAAACAATAAATTAGGACTTAATTATTGATATAAATTCATTTAAAATCATAGCAGTTGCTCCCCATACGATATGATTTTCTATTATAAAATAAGGGTTCTTAATTTTTTGTTTATCAGTAAAACCATAATGAATTTTGAGTCCAATTAAAGTTGATAAAGTTGGCACTAAAACTTTTATGACTTCAATATTATCTTGCTTTATTAATGGTTCGTTTTTTAAAGTAAAAATATATGGTCTAACTAAAAAATTACTTGGTGGTATATATATATCAGTCAATTTTAATTGAAGAATCATATTATCTTTTTTTATACCAATTTCTTCATTAGTTTCTCTTATAGCAGTCTCTGTGAGATCTGCATCATTATTTTCTTTTTTTCCACCAGGAAATGAAATTTGATTTGAATGTACTCCATCATATTCATTTCTTAAAATTAGAGGCATTCTAACATCATTTTTTGAGTCAGAAAAAAAACACAATGAAACTGAAGCATCTTGCGTTTTATTATTAGTTTTTATTTTTTTAATTAATTCTATTCTGTTTGTAGGCGCTAATTGAATATGAGATTCAATGCCTGGAAGAGATTTATTTTTTAATTTTGATAATCTATGTTTAAATTCTTCAAATTTCACTCAACTAATTTATTGATTTGTATTGTTATTATTTTAATGTCTTGTGAGAATAAACCAAAAATAAAACCAAACATTGAGATAAAGGTTGTTGAAAAGGCTAAAAATAAAAAACAGGTTAAATCTGTTGCTGATCAGTTTGTTTTGAATGATGAAAATGCAATTCCCTTTTTTTTCGAATACGATAAAAACAACAAAGAGAATAAAGTACGTATTGAAACTAGGTTTGGTAATATAGATTTATTATTATTTAATGAAACTCCATATCACAGATCCAATTTTATTTATTTAACCAAAAAAAAATATTTTGATGGCACTTCTTTTCATCGTGTGGTTAAAGATTTTATTATTCAAGGAGGAAATTCAGATTCATATGAAATATCTAAGAGAAGAAAAAAAATTGGGAGATATTTATTACCTCCTGATACAAAAAAAGGATTTAAGCATCACAGAGGGGTAATATCTATTCCTAGCAGTGATATTGACAACCCATATAAACTTGCATCTCCTTATGAGTTTTTTATAGTAGTTGATAAAAATGGTGCTTATCATCTAGATGAAAACTATACTCCTTTTGGTAAAGTAATTAATGGAATGAATGTAGTAGATTTAATTTCAAATATAGAAACTGACAAAAGAGAATGGCCAATTGATAATATTAAAATTAAAGTTAAAATTCTTAACTAAACAACACCCACTAAATGTGGATGCTTATTAATATAATTTTCAACCCAAATTTTTAACTCATCATATTCGTGAGGAAGTAAAACTTCAGATGCTTTATCCAATTCTTTTTTAAATAAAGCAAAACTAAAAGTTACTTTTTTAAGAACATTTTTTGTGTACTTAAATACTTGACGAGCCATATTTAAATATAGGATTTGTTTTAGACTTTTAAATTTAAAGAAATGTTAAAATTTTCTTTTTATACTCCATTCATAGGTAAATTCAGAAACAATATCTCCAACACTATCATAACCTTTTGAGCTAAGTTTTATTATAGCTGTAGGGTTGTTTTTTGTTAATTTTTGGAATGAATCTTTAATATTTTTTACATCATTGCATTCAAAAACAATTTTTCCTTTGGCTTTTTTTAAAAATTTTGAAGAGTTTGAAACAACCAGCATAGAAATGTTAAAGTCAAAATTATCTTTTTCTTTAATTATTAACATTCCTGTTGTTAATTCAGAGGCCATACCTTGAACTGCCCAATATAAAGACCTAAATGGATTACTATTAAACCAATTATGTTTAACTCTGACTAAACATTTTTTATCGTTTAATTCATTAACTCTAATTCCACATAACCAGGCTGATGGAAGATCTTTAAATAGAAAAAAATTGTATTTGAACATATTAGTCACCTATTGATGCTAAGTATCTCTCTGCATCTAATGCAGCCATACATCCTGTTCCAGCAGCTGTAACCGCTTGACGATATTCTTTATCTTGAACATCTCCTGATGCAAATACTCCAGGAATATTAGTTTTAGTTGTCTTTCCATTGGTGATTATATAACCAGTTTTATCCATATCAAGCTGACCCCTAAATAAATCAGTGTTGGGCTTATGCCCTATTGCAACAAAAAAACCAGTAATATTAATCTCCTCAGTTTTTTGCGTTTTATTATTTATGATTTTCAAACCTTCAACAACATTATCACCAAGAACTTCAACAACTTCAGAATTATACTTTAAATCAATATTTTCTTTTGAGTTCACACGATGCTGCATAGCTTTTGAAGCTCTCATTTCATCTTTTCTAACAAGCATTGTAACCTTGGAGCATATATTTGATAAATAAGTTGCTTCTTCAGCTGCAGTATCACCTCCTCCAACAATTGCAACCTCTTGTCCTTTATAGAAAAAACCATCGCATACTGCACATGCAGAAACACCACCACCAATTAATTTTTGTTCACTTTCTAGACCTAAATATTTTGCAGATGCACCGGTTGAAATGATAACAGTTTTAGCATGAAGAACTATTTCATGATTAATTATAACTTCATGAAGGTCATCGGAGTTTTTGGCAAAGTTTACTTTAGTTGCTTCCCCAATTCTAACATCTGTCCCAAACCTCTCTGCTTGAGCTTTTAATTCTTCCATCATTTTAGGACCATCAATTCCATTTGGATAACCAGGGAAATTATCAACATCAGTCGTTGTTGTGAGTTGGCCACCTGGTTCCATTCCAGTGTAGAGAACTGGCTTTAAATCAGCTCTTGATGCATATATTGCTGCAGTATAACCAGCAGGTCCAGAACCTATAATTAAAGTTTTGATTTTTTCAGTAGACATGCCTTCAAAATTAATATAAAAATTTGTGTTTGTTGTTAATCTAAAGAGTTTTATATTAGCACCCGTTTTCGGGGTGTAGCGTAGCCCGGTTATCGCGCCGCGTTTGGGACGCGGAGGTCGTAGGTTCGAATCCTGCCACCCCGACAAATTTAAAGCAGTCTGATGGCTGCTTTTTTTATTTATAAAGTCTATTATAATTAAATTAGTAAAATATATTTGCAGACTCGGGATGTGGCGCAGCTCGGTTAGCGCACACGGCTGGGGGCCGTGGGGTCGCAGGTTCAAATCCTGTCATCCCGACTTTTTAAAACAAAAATTTTTTAAATGAATGATATTTAATACTTTTAAACCTAAACTAAAATATATAATATGAAAAAATTTATTCTAATAATTATCACTGTCCTAGCATCTTGTTCACAAGGTGTATCGGTCGACAATGGAGAGTGGTCAGGAACTATTAACGCAAACAGTGAAGAAAGTAAGATTGTTGAAAAACTTGCTGCTGCTTATGTAAATGGAAATTTTGAAATTGCTAGTGAATATTTAGCTGATGATGCAGTTCACTCAGTTAATGGAGCTGAATTTACTAATGAGGAATGGATAAGTGGATATAAACAAGATCAAGAAGTTTTTGACAATATAAAACACAATGATGCTAACATAACAACAATGTATTACAACAATGGTAAAATTTTTACAAATCATTGGTTGACCTGGACAGGCAACTCTAAAATTTCTGGTGAAGCTAATACAATCCATTATTATGGTTACTGGGAGTGGAAAGATGGTAAAATAATTGCAACTGGAGCTTACATGGATACTCAGTGGTATTTCAGCGAAATTGGAAAATATTTAGAAACTAAATAATTATTTAAACCTCCTTTTGGAGGTTTTTTTTATTAATTTTGTTTAATGAAAAGATTGATTTTAATTTTTGCTTTTTGTATTTCATGTGCTCAAACTGATGATACAATCGTTACTCCATCCAAAATTAATTATACCATATCCAATATTCATGAAACAGCATATGTTCCTTGGAGTATTGAATTTGTTGATAGTGAAACAATAATTTACAGCGAAAGAAGAGGAAAGCTATTTCTATTAAAAAATGGAGTTGCAACTGAAATTGATGGAATGCCTGACGTTTTTAATAAAAATCAAGGAGGATTGCTTGATATTGAATTACATCCAAATTTTTCTGAAAATAAAAAAATATATATTTCTTATTCAAAGTCTAATGAAAATGACGAGGCTAACACTGCAATAGCAAGTGCAAAACTATTTGAAAATAAATTAGAAGATTTAAAAATTATTTATTTAGGAGAAGAAATGACTTCAAAGAGTTTACACTTTGGGTCAAGACTTCAATTTGATAATGATGGACATTTATATTTTACTATAGGTGACAGAGGAAATAGAGATCAAAACCCTCAAGATATTTCAAGAGATGGAGGAAAGATTTATAGAATTAATGAAGATGGTTCAATACCGGAAGACAATCCCTTTGTTAATGAAAAAGTGGCTAAAAAAGCAATATATTCTTATGGACATAGAAATCCACAAGGGATGTTCAAGCACCCTGTTACAGGACAAATATGGACTAATGAACATGGTCCAAGAGGTGGGGATGAAATAAATATTGTAGAAAGTGGAAAAAACTATGGTTGGCCAAAAATTACATATGGAATAAATTATAGTGGAACAACTATCACTAATGATAAAGATCTTGATGGAATGGAACAACCTCTTTATTATTGGGTTCCATCCATAGCTCCTAGCGGATTTGAATATATAAATTCAGAGAAGTATGATAACTGGAATGGAAGTATTTTAGTCGGATCATTAAAGTTTATGTATTTAGAAAGGTTAGTTTTAGACAAAAACAATAAAGTAATTTATAGAGAAAAGGTTGCAGAAAATGTTGGTAGAGTTCGAGATGTAAAGCTTAGTCCTGACGGATATATATATTTAGCAATTGACAATAAAGGTATTTTTAAAGTTATTCCTAATTAATGATTATTGTTGCAATTTCAGGGGGAACAGGATCTGGGAAAACAACACTTGCAAAAAAAATCATAAAAAATTATTCAAAACTTAAAGTAAATTATTTATCCCTAGACTATTATTATAAAGATTATAGTGATATTTCTTTCAATAAAAGATCAAAAATTAACTTTGATCATCCAAATTCTATTGACTTTAAATTATTTTATCAACAGATTAGTAAACATATAAAAGGGTATGATATTAAAACCCCTACATACTCATATAAAAGACATAAAAGACTAAAAAAAACTCTCTTAATAAAACAAGGAGATCTACTTATTTTAGATGGTATTTTAATTTTGTTAAAAAATAATATTAGAGATTTTTTTGATTTAAGCATATTTTTGGATGTGAGTTCTTCAAAAAGGTTAAAAAGAAGAATTTCAAGAGATAAAAGAGAGAGAGGAAGAAGTATAGCTGAAGTAGAAGAAAGGTTTCTAAAAATGATAAAGCCAATGCATAAGAAATATGTTGAGCCTTCAAAAAATTTTGCTGATATTATTTTAGATGAAGATTATGACTTTGAATTGATTAAAAACAAAATTGATCAAAAATTATATGGAAATAATCAAAAAAATAAAAGATTCTAAATTTTTTAAACTTTTTAGTAACATATATATTCTAACATCCTTGATCTTTTTTATTTGGATTTTTTTTATTGACTCTAATTCTATTTTAGTAAATCTTAAATTAAAAAAAGAAATTAATAAGTTAATTGATAGAAAAGAAGTTCTAGAGAGACAGATAGAAATTGATAAAAAAATTATATCTAATTTGAAAAACCCTGATAGTCTTGAAAAATATGCTAGAGAAAAACTTTATATGAAAAAAGATAATGAAGAAATTTACATAATAGAATTTAAAGAATAATGGGTAAAATAATTTCAGTTTCAAATCAAAAAGGTGGTGTTGGAAAAACAACAACATCATTAAGCTTGGCAGCATCCTTAGGGGTTTTAGAAAAAAAAGTTCTTTTAATTGACGCTGACCCTCAGGGAAATGCTACATCAGGTATTGGAGTCTCAAGCAAAGATTTTGACAAATCAAGTTATGATGTTTTACTTAATCAATGTAAAATTCAAGATTCTATAATTAATACAAAAAGCCCAAACCTCGATATAATTCCTGCAAATATTGATTTAGTTGCAATTGAAATTGAAATTGTTGATGTTGAAAAAAGAGAATTAATGCTTAGTAAAATGACTAGTGATGTTAAAGACAAATATGATTTTATTATTATTGATTGTCCACCATCACTAGGATTAATAACTATTAATGCTCTTACCGCATCAGACTCAGTTATTATTCCTATACAATGTGAATACTATGCTTTGGAAGGACTTGGTAAATTATTAAATACTATCAAAGGTGTTCAAAAGGTACACAATGAAAAGCTTGAAATTGAAGGAATCCTGCTAACAATGTTTGATTCAAGATTAAGACTTTCTAATCAAGTAAAAGAGGATGTAAAAAAACATTTTGGGAATATGGTTTTTTCAACAATTATCCCGAGAAATGTCAGTTTAGGTGAAGCTCCAAGTCATGGAGAAAGTATAATTGTATATAACTCAACTAGCAAAGGCTCAAAAAGTTATATTAAATTTGCTCAAGAAGTAATAAATTTAAATTAGTTTGGCAAAAGCATATAGAAAAAGAGTTTTGGGTAGAGGCTTATCAGCCATTTTAAGCGATGATGAAAATAATAGGTTTAATAACTCTGATTCATCAATAAGCTTCAATGAAATTTCAGTTGATTCAATTGATTTGAATCCATTTCAACCACGAACAAACTTTAATAAAAAAGATATAGACAACTTAGCTTCTTCTATAAAAGTTTTAGGTTTAATACAGCCTATAACTGTTAAAGTTGATAATGATAGGTATGAATTAATTTCTGGAGAAAGAAGACTTAGAGCATTTAAACTATTAAAAATTAATAATATTCCTGCCTACGTAAGAAAAGCTGATGATCAAGCTTCATTGGAAATGGCTCTTGTTGAAAACATACAAAGAAAAGATCTTGACCCAATCGAAATTGCCATTTCCTACAGTAGATTAATTGATGAGTTGAATATTTCTCAAGAAGACATGAGTAAAAGAGTTGGAAAGGATAGATCTACAATTTCAAATTATATTAGATTACTAAGATTAGATCCAATCATACAAAGTGGAATTAGAGATAATTTTATTTCAATGGGACATGGGAGAACTTTAATAAATATAGATTCAAAAGAGAAGCAATTAATTATTTACGAAAAGATATTAAGAAGTGGACTTTCAGTTAGGCAAACAGAAAAGATTGTTAAAGATCTAAATCAAAAAAAGAAGAAAAAAGAATTTTCTAGAAATGATGGTTCATTTGAAAAAAAGATAAAGATTCTACAGAAAAAATATAATTTAATTATTGATTTAAAATTAAAAAATGAAAAAGGACATCTTTCATTTAAGTTTGACAGTATTTCTCAATTAAACAAATTAATTAAAAAGCTAGATGAATAATAGGTTTATTATTATTTACTTTTTATTTTTTTTCTTTAACAATCTAATGTTTAGTCAAGAAGAAAATTCAAAAAATGAAATTGATATTTTGAGACCCTCAAAAGCTGCTTTTTACTCTGCAGTAATTCCTGGTCTTGGTCAGATTTACAATAAAAAAGCGTGGAAAGTACCAATTGTTTATGCAGCTATTGGTATTTCAGGATATTCATACGATTACAATAGAAAAAAGTTTTGGTCTTACAGAGATGCCTATAAGAGAAGAAAAGCTGGATTTACTGATGATCAATATCAGGGTATAATTATAAATGATGATAGACTACTTGATGGTCAAGATTTTCATAAAAAATATAAAGATTTATCTATGGTATTTCTTGTGGGATTTTATTTTTTGAATATTTTAGATGCAAATATTGATGCTCACCTTTTAGATTTCAATGTTAATGAAAACTTGTCTTTTGAACCATACTTTGAAAATGATATAGTATTTGAACAAAGTATTGGTTTAAAAGTTAAAATGAATTTATAATATGAATGCTGCAATTATTGGTTATGGGAAGATGGGTAAAGAAGTTGAAAAAGTTTTAATTTCTAGAGGTCATAAAGTCTCAAAAATTATAGAGTTAAGCAATACTAATTTTAATTTAGAGGACTCAGATGTTGCAATCATTTTTTCTTCCCCTGAAAGTGTTTATAAGAACATAAAGAATTGTTTAGATTTGAAAATTCCTGTGATATGTGGATCAACAGGATGGACTGATGATCTCAAAGAAATTGAGAAATATTGTAAATCTTTGAATGGTACATTTTTATTTTCTCCAAACTTTAGCATTGGAGTAAACTTATTTTTTGAGTTGAATAAATATCTTTCTAAAATGATGAAAAACCATGAGGATTATAAATTAAATATAAATGAAAAACACCATATTGAAAAAGTAGACAAACCTAGTGGTACAGCTATAAAATTAGCAAATGATATAATAAAAAACTCCAACTACTCTAGCTGGATATTAGATGGTAACACCACAAAAAATGATATAAATATTGATTCATTCAGAGAAGGAAATGAAAAAGGTTTTCATGAAATAAAATATACATCTAAAAATGATGAAATTACAATTAGTCATAATGCAAAAAACAGATTTAGTTTTGCTTTAGGCTCTGTATTGTCAGCTGAATATATAATCGGTAAAAAAGGAATATTTACTATAAATGATGTTATTAATAACATAAAAATATAATATATGAGTTGGTTTGGATGGTTTATATTTTTTTTGATTATTCAAATTATCCATGCTTTAGGTACATTTAATCTATATAAGAAAGCAGGTTTTAATCCTTATTTATCAATAATTCCAATATACAATGGTTTAGTTTTAATGAAAATTATAAAAAGACCATGGTGGTGGATTGTTTTATTGTTTCTTCCTGTAGTAAATCTTCTAATTTTCCCAATAATATGGATTGAAACTGCTAGAAGTTTTGGCAGAAAGTCCTTACTTGATACTATATTAGTTGTTTTATCTCTTGGACTTTACATTTATATAATAAATTACAACAATAAGTCTGAATATTTAGAAAACAGAAATTTGAATCCACAAAGTGGATTTGAAGAATGGTTTAGTTCAATAATTTTTGCTGTAATATTAGCAACTGTTGTTCATACATATTTTATTCAACCTTTTATAATACCAACTGGATCATTGGAGAGAACTTTACTGGTCGGAGATTTTCTTTTTGTAAGCAAGTACAACTATGGCGCAAGAGTTCCTAAAACTCCTGTTGCTTTTCCAATGGTGCATGATACAATTGTTGGAACCGGACTAAGATCTTACCTGAATAAACCACAGTTACCATATCTAAGGCTTCCAAAACTTCAAAAAATTAAGAGAAATGATATAGTAACATTTAATTGGCCTGCAGATACAGTTAGACAATTTTTTGTAAAAGAAAAAGGTGTAAAAAAACCTATTGATAAAAAATCTAATTACGTAAAAAGATGTGTAGCTGTTCCTGGAGATACTTTATTGATTTTAAATGGTGATTTAATTATTAATAACAAAAAAAGTATTCTTCCATACAGA
>CENZ01072852.1_pt1 | contig 11351 bp, 10 predicted proteins | sample 361341 | NCBI WGS metagenome assembly CENZ01 (sample SAMEA2619782, study PRJEB7988) | marine metagenome | biome: marine biome (ENVO:00000447); feature: deep chlorophyll maximum layer (ENVO:xxxxxxxx); material: "saline water (ENVO:00002010), including plankton (ENVO:xxxxxxxx)" | depth 50 m
TACATTCAATCCACTCAACAACGACAACGACGACTCATGGGTTATTATTATTAATGTTTTACCATCTGTTTCATTTACGATAAGGTCTTTCACCTTAGCCGTAGTTTTTTTATCTAATCCAGTGGTAGGTTCATCCATAATAAGTATTTTACATTTTTTCATCATACCACGCATTAACATAGTAATTCTTTGCATACCGCCAGATAAGTTACCCCCATTAATTCCAGCATTTGATGTTAATCCATCAGGTAATTCTTCAAAAACTTTCATAAGGTCATATTTTTTTAATAATGCAAGAACTTGTTCTTCAGTAGCATCTGGATTTCCATATAACATATTATACATAACAGTTTCATTAAACATGTTTGTACGTTGATTAACATAATTCACATTTTCACGTAAATATTCCAAATCAATAGAACTCATATCAGTATCATCAATATAGATAGCTCCTTTTTCCGGTTTATATAATCCAGCCAACATTTTCATCAAAGTAGTTTTACCACGCCCAGATTGTCCTATAATAGCATATTTTTGCCCAGCTTCTAAGTCTAAATTAAAATCTTCAAATAACCAATTAGATTTTTCTTTATTGTATCTAAAAGATACATCTCTAAATTCTACATTACCTTCAGTAATGCCAGATTTCATTTTTCTTTTATTTTTTCTATTAAAAACGTTTTCCATATAATCATTAGAAGCTTCAATAACACCTAATCTATAAACAACATTATGAACAAATCCACTGCTAACATATAAGAAATTATTTAAAAACTGTCCTAATATAATAACAAGAACAATTCCTTGTGTAGTTTTAATTTTCCCGTTAGCAATAAGTCCATATAAAATAAAAATTCCAATAGTAAATGTGATTAATGTAATTAATTGACTACTAAAAATGACAATATTTTGAACCATCATAATCCATTTCAACTTATCAATAGCAACTTTTTCTAACTTTCTATTTTTATCAATTTCTCCAACAACCTCATTATTCAAGAACACATTCATAAGGTTATCTAATGTATCTCTAATATTTTCACTAATTTTTGTATTTAAAAAATTTTCACGTTCACTAATTAATTTAATAAGTTCTTTACTACCATAATATAATATGATTCCACAGAGTGCCACACCTACTAATAGAATACTTCCAATATATTTGTGTTGATAAAACATATAACAAATGATTAAAATAGATACAATAAGTTCTGGTAAAAATCGGCTTAGTAGATGATGTGCAACATCTTTGAAGTTACGTGTTAATTCTAACACTCTTGCCAAATAGTCACCAGTTTTCATATCTTTGTAATCATTTTGATAGGTTAAAATAGTTTCTTTAAATATAACATCCCTAATATGAGAATAATAATTGGGTACTAAATGAGTTTCAATCAAGTTTTTAACAGTATAAGAACAGATAACTAAAAACCATAAGATAACTAAAAGAACTAAAGACCCTTGAAAATTCATTTTTTTAAAATTATCTGTCCAATTAAAGATATCAGAAAATTTAGATATATTTTTCACTTGTTCAAACATATGTCCATATACTTTTGGTAAAATGATAGCTTCAATTGGAAAAAATACAAGAATCAATACAATATATACAATAAATTTCCATAGATGATTCTTCGCGAAATCAGTTACTAATAATTTCCAAATCATAACCTTATATTACTTATATAATGTAATGTTAAAAAATAACCTAAGAAAAAAATAATTAAATGGAAAATTGATAAATAAACAATATAGTATATTATATATAATTTAAACAATGCAATCTTCTACTGTCTTATCAAACAATAGCAATGATACTTGTATAATATGTTATAAACAATTATCAATAAAAAACAACTGTACTGCGAGTTGTGGTCATAAATTTTGTTTATCGTGTATATTTAGTAGAGCATCAACAAGAAAGAAATGTCCTTATTGTAACAAATCATTAATAGATAATAATATGAATAATAATACAATATGTATAGAAAAGTATCATCCATCAAATAATAATCATGAAGAAACGGTAGAAAATACACAGAATGGTTGTGTAGATGATATTGCAAAAAGGTTGATAGAAAAAGGAGTGACAATGGTAGATGTATTATCCTATTTTACGAAACGTTATAATAGTCATGTTCCACCATTTCATCATCATAGTCATAATTGTCATATATATTATAAAGAATATATGGAACAAACAATAGAAGAAACCTTTAAGGAAGTAGATAACATAGCAGAATTATAGATATTTGTTAAAAAATAATAAAAAGAACTGTTTTTTTATTATTTATATTATATATGCCATTATCCAAACCTATAAGTGTTCATCGGCTTGTTCCAAACAAGAGATATTTAATAGAAATACAATGGAATATTGAAAATAATGTAAGAATGCCAACATCAACCATATTAGAAGGTATTTACATAGAATCTGAATTTAGACGAGGGCGTTCCATGTCATTTGACACAGGATTAGAAATATTATTATCAAGACCCCGAATAGAAGCAAAGTTTATGATAAATGGAACGATTCAAATAGTGAGTTCTGTAAATAAATTTTATGAAATATTAGAACCCGACCCATTAGATTTTGCAAAAGTGCACGCCATATATTCGTTACCATTGCCGAATGACATAAAAAAAGAAATAAATTATTATGTAGGAAATAGAAAAAAATTATATTATAGGAAGAAGCGCGTTAAACCAAAAAAGAATTAAACTTCAGGATAACTGGCTTGTAACAACATACCACATTGTCCTTGTCCCTTGTTGAACTCATCACCACGTCCCAAAAGAATATAACCATCATCACCCCAAGTGGTACCCCAAGAATTTTTTACTTTGTAGAAGTCTGCTCCATCAAGAGAGCCGTAACCAACAGCCAATACACCATGGTCAAGTTTGGTTCCACAAGATCCAGTAAAAACACCAGATTTGTATAATTGGAAATCTTTTTGGTCAGCTTGGATAGCAATAGAAACGGGTTGTTTGGAAAGAGCAGTCATCATATCAACATCACTACTGGAGTGAACATCGTTAAATGATGTAACCGCACTATTTCCAACAACATCACAAGTTGTTTTACAATCACCAGGGGATTTTGTATCACCAGAAAAGTAAGGATAATCCTCTTCAGTACATAGACCACCATTTTTCTCAATCCAGGTGAAAGCATTATCCATGAGTCCACCATTACAACCCATATCTTTACCTCCGTGTTTACGGTTATCACAATCAACCAATTGTTGTTCAGAGAAAGAAGTAAGAGTACCATATGTGTTATAGTAAGCACCCTCTAAAGCACCAGTGGTAGAGAAACTCCAACAAGAACCGCATTGACCTTGGTTTTTAACAGGGGTAACAGCACCTGCTTTAACCCAATCAACAGACTCGGGTAAGTTATTAGAAGAAAGAACAACCGCTGTTTTGAGACAATCAGTAACACAAGAAACTGTGGCAAGTTTATGTGTAGAGTCATAATCATCAATACAAGATTTCAAGCACTTGATTTCAGCAATACGTTCCTTAACTTTGTCAATATTAATATGAGAACCAAGATTATTAGCATTATCCTCAAATCCCATATACTCGCTAAATTCATTAGAATCCATGCCAGACAAGTGGTTATGTCCAAGGGTATATGTCAAGTTACGTGCATTTGTTTGCTCAATAATCTTATCATTTTCCAGCCAATTAATAAAAAGATGTTCTTTGTGAGAATTATCATGAATATTTATACGAAAATCTTTAACCCATTGTTCAAATTTGTCACTGAACCCGTTACGTAAATTACCAGCAGTGGCAACCGATGCCATCATCAATACAGAAATAATTTTATACATCATGGTATATATATTACAAAAGACAATAATCATTAAGTTAGTTTATTAATTTATTTATCAAATAAAATAGTTATATATTTTATATGGAAGTAACAGATGAAAAATTGTACGAAAATATAAAAAAGAAAGTTTATGCAGACATCCCCCAACATAGTGCATATAGAAGTGGTATATTAGTACAAAAATATAAAGAAGCTTTTAAGAAAAAATATAAAAATACAAGAAAGAAACCATATAAGGGAAATCGTACAAAAAAGAAAGGTTTAAGAAGATGGTTTGACGAAGAGTGGGTAAATCAACGCGGTGAAGTAGGATACAAATACAAGAATGATGTATATCGTCCAAAAATAAGAATAACAGATGATACACCAATAACTCATGACGAATTAACAAAAAAAGAAATAGAAAAGGCACGTGTAAAGAAATATAGAAAAGGACGTATAGACCGTTTTAGAACAGGTGGAAAAGTTATTCCTCCTCCTTCTATACTATATATTAATCCTGATGATGAAACTCCTCCCCAATATCAAGAAGAAGACGTTGGTGTTACTTTTACTGATGAAATAAATGATGAATTTGATGAGTTTGATGATTTTGATGAATATTTAAGACATTATAAAATAGTTGTAAAAGAATGTTTTGACAAACATATAGAAGATATTAATTCCTTAACATATCATAAGGATTTAAATGTCCATAAAACCACTTTAATATATTTACATAGTGAAGCCATAGATGGTGATATATATAATTTTTGTGATGATTGTGATGATTTTCCAGATATGGATTTTACAAGAAATAGAAACTTTGTAATAAACTTAGAAAACCTTGATAAAGATATAATAATAGATGCTATAAATAGAGATATAATAGACCATATACATAGATATATTGATGAACTTGGACAAAATATAGATATAAATATAAATAATTTAATACAAGAAATAGATAAATTTGAAAACGAAGATAGTTATTTATTTAATCGTGAAATATTTCCAGAAATGAATGAATTAAATTATTTAAAAATAGATTGTGTTTGTTTATTAAAAATGACAATGACAGAAATAATGGAACAATATTTTTACCCCCCGGATGAATGGGATGATTATTTACCTGAACCAGATTATTATGTAGGTGGTAAAAAGAGTAAAAAAAATAAAACCCGAAAAATAAAAATAAAATTCAAAGATTATCCAGATTTCCGTCCAAACTTAACACCTCGTGAAATGTTTGTGTTAGGTAGTTTTGGTGGAACATATTGGCGTCCAATAGATTCTGGCGTAACAGGTAAGAGTCATAAGAATGAGCATTTAAAATATCCAAAATCTTGGTGGAAAGGTATACCCGAAGAACATTTAACAAGTGATACATGTGATGTATCTATCAATAAATATAAAGTAAATGTGGGTACATCATTAGAATTTTGGGAAAGTAAAAATTGGATAAACAAGTTACATCCATATGGTTGGGTACAATGGTATTGTGATTTCTATCAAGGAAAACGTTGTCCAGATGATGAGAGACAAATACAAAGGTGGAAAAATTTAGCAGGTCCCAATGGTCGGTTCATGCGTTTTTTAGTAACACAAATAATAAAAAAAGGTGCAAAATGGAACGATGAAACCATAAGTCCAAAAATACGTCAAGTGTTACAACATTGGGGGTATAAATTAACAAATGCTGATTATAATAATGAAATAAAAAGAAGAAGTGTCTAATTATAATAATAACAAGATTGGTTATTATTATATGAATATCAAATACTATTTTTATTAGGATATAATTGTCTAATCACTTGCAGGTGCGGGTTCATCATCAGCAGGAGGTGCGGCAGGAGGTGCGGCAGCAGGAGTGTTAAAAGCTTGAATACACTCCCACAACTTAGCAGATTCTTGGATATTAAAGGCACCACGTTTTTGGGCAACACCAGTAAGAGCTACAAGAATATTAAGTGCAGTATTGTGGCTGTTAATAGGAATATCTACAATAGGTACTTCTCTGGTTTCGGGTTGGGCAGGTGCAGGAGTTTCCTCCTCGGCGACTTGTGTGAGCGTGATGGGGTCTTTTTCAGTGTCAGACATGATATATAATATCTGTATATATTTCTTTAAACCATTTTTTTTACAATAAATTTATAAATATCAAATTATTCATCACATAATTGTAATCGTATTTTCTTTTTGTATGAATGTTCATCTTCAAAAAGAAACATTTTAAATAAATAAGATTTATGATTTTGTAAATTATTTTGACAAGTAATACGTGATAGTATTTTAACCTTGTCTAAATAAACCATATAAGTATGTAATCCATTTGTTTTCGTTATTTTATCAAAAACAACACCAGTATGCGGTGTATCAATATAATACGGGTTATTAACACATTCATATAAAACATTACTATCTGTTTGTATTTTCCGTATTGACCTCATCGTAGTATTTATATAATCAATATTTCCGTTCCAATTATTACAAAAATCCTTTGCATCATTGCTTATATTATCAATCATATTATATTCTTTACATAATTGTATTTGATTTAATAAGTCAACCAACCTACGAATAGGGCTGGTAATATGAATATAAGGCAAAGATGCTCCTTTACTATTATGTCCATTTTGTTTGAATTTTTTAATACCAATTAAATCATGTGTTATTTTGTCAACATCATTATAAACAATATATTTACCAGTAGTATTATTCCAAGTACGAATGACTCTACAAGTATCTTCATTTATATCAACATTAGAACTTAAATCATCTTTTTCTCTGTCATGAAAAGATACTGCACGAAAAATCCCAATTTTTCTATCAATCATATTTAATCCAGTAAATGCATTCATTTGAACCATCCAATAAGCAACAACATCGTGACTATCTTTGACAGACGTATCCATTTGCATAGACAATTGCAATAAATTTTGATAATGATGATTTGATGGATTTAATAAACGATGTTCTTCATACCGATAATTATTTTTTACATTAATAAGTACATTTTTGTATTGCATTTTATCTCTATCCATTTGTCCATCCATTGTAATATGAAATTCCATTGCCAATGCAAATCGGTCTTGTTTTTGTTGTAAACTGCAAAGTGTATCAGATAAAATAGTAGGCAACATAGGTCGTCTTCGATCTGGTAGATAAATAGTAGAAACTCGTTTACTGAATGAGTTCCATAAACCTAATGTTTCCATCCAGAAAAATACATTAGCAATATAAACAGTAACAATCCAACCTGTTTGTATTCCATGACAGTCAAATTCATGTTCAATATGAAACCCATCATCATAATCTGTGCTATTAATAGGGTCAATCGTAAATACATATTTATCACGTTGGTCTTCTATATGAAAATTGGTATTTTTATAAATGGATTCAATATATTCGGCTTGTGATTTTTGCCGAAGAACATCAGTAGTTTTCTTAGTAAATTCGCTTAATGATACATGTAAACTTTTACAATATAATTGATATTCAAAAAAGCAATCAAGATTATCCACATCCCCGATAGTTTCAGTTAAAATCCCACGGGGGTGTTTATCGTTCCAACAATCAAACTTGAATGTTACAAATTTATTTTTCTGTACTTTTGAAAAACCAACTTTTACATCATATGGTACTAAGAATGCAGGTAAATGACGGTCATCCGGTATACATTTATACAACAGTCGTTTTTTATTCTCCGTTCTACCAAACGTTTTGTTATTTTCCAACATAAGAACACCAGCAATTTGTTTACATGTTCTTACAATAGAACTAACACGATTGAATTTATCCTCTTCAACTGTAAAAATATCATCCATAAACATTTTCTTATCTAATGGATTAATGCTTTTTAGCTCTGGATATTGATTAATATCTAATTCTTTCTTATCTTCTACTCTATAAAATACATGATTTGAGTAGTTCCGATCAACTATAACGACCCGATATAGATTCATAATAAGTTTTATACATATAGTATGATGTGTAATGTTTATATCAGTATTTATAATATAATAAACGTTATATAATATTATAAAAAATCTATTGATAATATTATATGGAAGAAGATACAAATTCATCAACTGATTCTATTAAGCCATCAAGTTTAGAGCCAGATATTGAAAACCAAATGGATAATACAGATACTGTGGATGCTTTAAATAATGAACTTGCAGAAGAGTTAAATGAAGATGTAGATGAAGTAAAAATAAAAACAAAAAAACCAGAGGAAGAAAAAAAGGAAGAACCAAATAAAGACGTAGAAACAGAAACTATGAAACCGTTTAATGCTACTCGTAGACCAACATCTTATAGACGTCTTTCATTTGATGGAATAAATGATGATGATAAAAAAGTTTGTAAAGGATGTTTATTTCAAAATAATCCTATGGCTACGAATTGTATTATGTGTAATCGTTTTTTATCAAATGATACAGTGGATATGTTTGATTCAAAACTAAATATAAGTAATAAATCAATATCGTCAGAAGAGTTTAATAACTTAAAAACAGAGTTCAATAAATATAGCAAAAATGATGTAATATCATATGATAATTTTTACAAATTGATAAATCCACGACGTACAAATCAGGACTTTTTTTTAAACGAATACTTAAGACATGTAGAATTACAAGGTAATAATGGTTATTCATTTATGGATTTATACACAGTAATACAACATTTAAAGAATTTAAAGAATATTAGAGCAAAGGATTTATTACAAATATCGGAAGATGATATCCATAAATCAGTAGAACGAAGAAAATTAGAAATGTCAATAGGAGAATGTTATGATGAAATGGAAAGAGAAAGAGATTATATGGAATTAGAAAAACAAAAATTTATTATAGCTAAGAATAAAGAATTATTAGAAGCACAAAAAAAATACGAAAATGAAGTAACATTATACTCAAAAGATTTATATGGTTTAACTTGTGCAAGTTATTGTAAAAATACATTTTTGTGTTGTACAAAAGATACAGTAATAAAAGATTTTGATAAAATATATGAAATTATTAAAGAAATTCCAACTTTGAATAATTATGAAAAAAATTTAATATTAATGCGTTTTCAAACGATTTCTGCATATTGTACAAAACATTATAATACAATATCAAGATGGTATAATCACACTCAAATATTTATTATAGCCTGTTCAATTGTAAATCCAGCTTTATTATCTATAAATAGTAATAAAGATAATGTTCACTATTATACAATATTTTGGTCAGTTTGGCTATCTCAATTGTTAGTTAGTTTAACAACATCCTATATTAGTTTTTTTAAATGGGATAAAAAGTATTTTTTGTTTAATTGTTACAAAACAAAGATTAATCAAGAAATCTGGTTATTTATTGAATTATCTGGTAGTTTATATAAACATAAAGATGAAGACAAAGATAGTACTGGAGAAAATAATCATTCAATGCATTTAAAAACATTTTTAACCAGATTAGAATCATTATATAAAAAATTAAAAATGACTGAATTTGAAATAGAAACTGCAAACAATGATGATGAAGGAAATAAGGATAAATCTACAAAAGAAATAAAGGAAATAAAAGACGAAATGAGGTCAAGGTCATCAATACAAGCACCTATATCACCAGGTGTATCATATAGAGAAAAACAACATAATAGAGATAGAGAAAGAGATAGAGATAGAGAAATGTATTAATATACAGAACTATTCTCAGATACAAACCATAATAATATTGAGCCAAAAAAAATACCTACAAGAACACCTGGCATAGTATATATTAATGATATTTTATTTTTTAAATACAACAAGTATTATTTTGTAAAACCAATAACAATTTAATGCCATAAATGAACTCATTGTAAGATAAACATATATTTCACTACTTATGCTATTATCTATAATCATATCCTGATAAAATTCTGGATTCAATCCTAACTGATAAATAAATTCATAACAACGATATTTAAAAAAACACCCAATAAATAATGCATTACTTATATGTAGAGAATATGAAATACATTTATTATTAGATATCTTCTTTTGTTCTTTTAAGAAGTAACTGCTACATAAAAAAATACTACTCATTTCAACCTTTAAAAAAGTAACATTATGATGATATATCTGTTCCATTGGTATAAAATACAATTTTGGATAAACAACAAAAAACATTGATATTATATGATGAATAATTGTATCCATTTTATAAAATGGTAAATAAAATGTTTCAATAAGTAAATAAAAAAACATTATATTGTTTATATTTTCAAACATGTTTACATAATAAATATTATAAATAACATACAATGAAATTAATGATAATCCAGTATATTGGTATTTTTCTATTTCTTTATATCGTAGTGGATTTACTAAAAAAAAGTTTACTAACATAACGTTACTATTAGTAAACTTTTATATTTTTTATATTTAAACTATAGGTAATATTTTTTTTGCAAATGTTACAAATTCATCGCTATCGCTACTTGTTATACTATTACGTCTAACATTATTTGTTATTGTTGATTCATCACTTATACTACTAATACTAACTAAGTTAGTACTACAACTACTTCTACTATTTGCTCTTGATGAACATACTGAATTACAAGTTGTTCCTGTACGTATTTTTTCTTTTAATAATTCTAACTTACCCAAATCAATCTGTAATGTTAATTTTAATGATATTTCATCAAAACAACCATTACATATAAAATACGTAGTATTATAATGATGAGGAAACATAACACAACATTCTGCAGCATCACATATACTTTTTGCACATTTATTGCAATTATATAATGAAGTATTTACTTGACACTCTTCACAACAATCATCATAATCATCATAATCATCATAATCTGGATTCTTACCATATCTACTCATAAATATTATTGAATTTTCATTCGTAGAATATTGATAATGCGGTGAACTCATTTTAAAGTTTTAATTAATATTTTTATGTTACTATTGTCTGCATATATTGTCAATTTTTTACATTTAGTATAAGTAAAAATGTCATAATATTAAAAATGGGATATGGTTATGGAGTTTGGTTAGTATACAACAATACTGAATTAAAAACTGAGCATATTGGACATATAACTATAGCTTGTTTTATGAATAAAGACAATGCATTGAATTTATACAGAGATATTGTACATAATTTGGGTGATAACACTGAAGTTGAAATAATTGGTAAACCTGAATATTTTCCTTCATCGTATTATGAACACGATACAAATAAATTATGTGCTTGGGGATATTATGGAAAATGTGATAAATGGGACTTATACAAAAATATATGTGATAAATATGAATGCGATTTTAGTTCAACACCCCATATAAGTAAAGAATACAATTTATATCCAAATTTATTGAAACCTTGTGAAATAGAAAATAAGGTTCTCCAATGTAAAGTTCATTGTGCAGATATTCGTAGTGATTTTCCAGTAGATTGGAAATTGTTATCATAAACAATAATGTCTACGTATATTCTATAATGAAAGGTTTAGCTAAAAAAAATAATAAAACCCGTGG
>CENZ01030615.1_pt1 | contig 11274 bp, 8 predicted proteins | sample 361341 | NCBI WGS metagenome assembly CENZ01 (sample SAMEA2619782, study PRJEB7988) | marine metagenome | biome: marine biome (ENVO:00000447); feature: deep chlorophyll maximum layer (ENVO:xxxxxxxx); material: "saline water (ENVO:00002010), including plankton (ENVO:xxxxxxxx)" | depth 50 m
TGCCATTCACTTTATGATCCAAAATCTAAAAGTTTATTAAAAAGAGATGTCAATTTTAAACCAAACGAAGTTGAAGCTTTCCCTCCACAAGTCAGGACATATTAAAATATGAGTAACTTAGAAGTTAATTTATACAGATATAACCCTGAAGAGGATAAGTTTCCATATATGAAGCAATATCATATTGAAAAGCCCTCTAGAGATATTATGGTATTAGATTTGCTTCATCTTTTGAAAGAAGATGACCAAAGCATTTCATACAGAAGATCATGTCGAGAAGGTGTATGTGGTTCTGACGGGATGAATATTAATGGAAAGAATGGTTTAGCATGTATAACTCCCTTATCTTCGGTTATTAAGAAAAATAAAATCGAATTAAGACCATTACCAGGATTGCCAGTCATCAGAGACCTTGTTGTTGATATGTCAGAATTTTATGCGCAATATGAAAAAATTAAACCTTTTCTTCAGAACGAAACTACAGCACCAGAGCAAGAGAGATTACAGTCTCCTGAAGATAGAGAAAAATTAGATGGTCTTTATGAATGTATTCTATGCGCATGTTGCTCTACAAGTTGTCCATCATTCTGGTGGAATCCTGATAAATTTGTTGGACCTGCAGCTCTTCTTCAGGCTTACAGATTTTTAGCAGACACGAGAGATTTAAAAACAACTGAAAGACTTGCTGAGTTATCAGATCCTTACAGTGTCTATAGATGTCATGGAATTATGAATTGTGTAAGCGTTTGCCCAAAAGGATTAAATCCAAATAAAGCAATTGGAGAAATTAAATCTATGTTGCTTTCTAACAAAAACAAAAAAAATGAAGTTATCGCCACTGATGGAGTATTAAAATAAAATTAAAATGAGTCAATCTATGCATGAGCTCTGGGGGAGCTCTCATATATCATCTGGACATTCCAGTTATCTCGAATCACTTTACGAAATTTATCTAACAAATCCAGAAAATTTATCTAAAGAATGGATTACTTTTTTTTCTGATCTCGTAAAAAATAAAAAAGAAGTTTCCCACAAGCTTATTATCGAAGAATTTAAAAACCTATCCAGAAGTGGCACTGTTTTATCGGATGCTATTGATGAAAGACAAGGAAAGGTAATTCGATTAATACAATCATATAGAAATAGAGGACATCAACAAGCACATTTAGATCCTCTAGAGATGATGGAAAGGAATCCAATAGAAGATTTAGATATCGAATTTCATGGTTTAAAAAATACGGACTTAGATGATGAATTTTATACTGACACATTCTTGATGGGTGCAAAAAAAGCACCGTTAAGAGCTATTATAGATGAGTTAAAAAGAGCATATTGTGGTCATATTGGAATCGAATATAACTATATAATGGATTCTGTTGAAAGAAGATGGTTTCAAAAGATATTTGAATCAAAGGTAGGAAAATATAAGTTTTCTAACAAAGAAAAATTACACATATTTGAACGTTTAAATTCTGCAGAAGGTTTAGCAAAATATCTTGCTGCTCAATACCCTGGTATGAAAAGATTTGGTATTGATGGTGCTGAATCTCTTGTACCAATGATTGACGCAATAATACAAAACTGTGGAGAATTGGGTGCAAGTCAAGTTTGCTTTGGAATGGCTCATAGAGGCAGATTAAACCTTTTGGTTAATGTTCTTGGCAAACTTCCCTCAGATTTATTTTCGTCCTTTAATGAAGAGGGTGTGCTTGAAGGAGCAAATACTGGTGACGTGAAATATCATTTAGGTTTTTCTTCAAATTTCATAACACCTGGTGGTGAAGTTCATGTTTCTCTTAGCAATAATCCATCACATCTCGAAATAGTAGATCCAGTTGTACTTGGGTCAGTTAGAGCAAGACAAGATAGACTTCATGATAAAAAAAGAGAAAGTGTAATTCCTGTTTTACTTCATGGAGATGCATCTTTTTCAGGACAGGGTGTCGTTATGGAATCTCTTCAAATGTCTCAAACTAGAGGATTTTTTGTTGGAGGAACAATTCATGTCATTGTGAATAATCAAATAGGCTTTACAACAAGTAACAAAAGTGATGCAAGATCTACTGATTATTCAACAGATGTAGCTAAAATGATTCAAGCTCCAGTTATTCACGTAAATGGCGATCATCCGGAAATGGTAATAAATGCTGTCAAAGTAGCTACAAAGTATAGAAAAAAATTCAAAAAAGATATTGTAATAGACTTATTTTGTTACAGAAGAAGAGGTCATAACGAAGCCGACGATCCATCTGCAACTCAACCATTGATGTATGAAAAAATAAAACAACATCCATCAGTATTAAAACAATATCAAACTAAACTTATTAAAGAAAATATTCTTACTATTAAGGATGCTGAAAATATAAAAAATAATTATAGAAAATCACTTGATTCAGGTAAGACAGTAGCCAAAAATTTAGCAAAAAATCCGAATAATGATATGTGGTTTGATTGGAAGCCATATCTTGATGTTTTATGGTGGCCAAAAGTTGATACTACTTTTAATAAAAATAAACTCGAAGAATTAGGTATAGATGTTTCATCTACTCCAGATAATTTTAATTTAGGTAGTCAAGCATCAAAAATTTTTCAAGATCGTATAAAGATGAACAACCAAGAAATTGAAGTTAATTGGGGTTATGCTGAAATTATGGCATATGCAACTCTTCTTTCTGAAGGATATCCAGTAAGAATTTCAGGACAAGATGTTAGAAGAGGTACTTTTTCTCATAGACACGCTTGTGTTTTTGATACGAATACTGGAAAAGGTTTTATTCCACTTTCTAAAGTTGCAAAAAAATATAATACCAGATTTGACATATATGATACTTTGCTGTCTGAAGAGGCAGTTCTAGCATTTGAATACGGATACTCTGCAACGTGGCCGTCAGGTCTAACGATATGGGAGGCGCAGTTTGGGGATTTTGCCAATGGAGCTCAGGTTGTAATAGACCAGTTTATTGTATCTGCTCAACATAAATGGGAAAGATTATCTGGTTTAGTAATGCTATTACCGCATGGCTATGAAGGACAAGGACCAGAACATAGTAGTGCAAGAATAGAAAGATTCTTGCAATTATGTGCATCAGAAAATATACAAGTATGCATTCCAAGCTCTCCATCACAGATGTTTCATTTGCTTCGAAGGCAGACCATAAGAAAAATGAGAACACCTCTGATTGTTATAACCCCAAAAAGTCTTTTAAGAAATCCTAAGGCAGTTTCATCTATAGAAGGATTATGTAATGGAAGTTTTAGGACTGTTATTGATGATAAAATTATTGATAAAGACAATGTCAATAATATAGTGCTTTGCTCTGGAAAAGTTTATTATGAACTTGAGCAAAGAAAAAAAGAAACGAAAATAGAAAACATGGCAATAATAAGAATTGAGCAGTTATATCCATTTCCCTATGATGATTTAGAAGAGTTATTAGTATCATATAAAAATGTTAATAAAGTTAAATGGTGCCAGGAAGAGCCATCCAATCAAGGTGCTTGGTTTAGTCATAGGCATAGATTACAAAGAGTTCTTGATAGGCTTAAAAATAAAAAAATTGAAATAACACTTGTTAGCAGGCCTCCTGCAGCAGCACCTGCAGTTGGAATGATGAAATTACATCAACAACAGCAAGATAAATTGATTAATGAAGCTTTAGAGATTAAATAATGAGTATTGAAATTAAATCACCTACCTTTCCAGAATCTGTTGCCGAGGGAACAGTTGCTAATTGGTTAAAGCATGAAGGTGAAAATGTTTCTCAAGATGAAGTTCTTGCTGAAATTGAAACTGATAAGGTTGTATTAGAGGTTTTGGCCCCTGAAAATGGTATTTTATCGAAAATCATTAAGAAAGAAGGAGAGGTTGTTCTAAGTGCTGAAAAAATTGCTGATTTTGAAGAAACATCAGAATTATCAGAAGTTCATGAAGAAGAAAAGGTCAGCAAAGTTGAAGAAAAATCGGTAGAAAGTAAATCTAAAATTTCTGAAGTTAAGATTAATAAAACAGGACCTGCAGCAAAAAAATTAATTAGTGAAAACAATATTATTGAAGAAGAAATTATAGCAACTGGTAAACACAATAGAATTACTAAAGCTGATGTCGTCAATCATTTAGAAAGTCAATCAAGCTCAATAAATACATCAGAAAAAAAACATTCATCAGATATTGCCAGTGGTAGAACAGAGAAACGAGTAGAAATGTCGAGATTAAGGGAAACAATCGCAAAAAGACTAGTTCAAGTAAAACAGGATACAGCAATGCTAACAACTTTTAATGAAGTTGATATGCAACCTATTAAAGATCTACGAAAAAAATATGGAGACGAATTTCAATCTCAACATGGAGTGAAACTTGGTTTTATGGGATTTTTCATTATCGCATCAGTACAAGCTTTAAAAAAATTTCCTCTAGTAAATGCTTCAATTGATAAAAAAGATATTGTATATCATGGTTTTCAAGATATAGGTGTTGCGGTATCAACTGAAAGAGGTTTAGTTGTCCCAGTAATAAAGGACGCAGATACAAAATCTTTATCAGATATTGAAAAAGATATTATTGAATATTCAGAAAAAGCAAGATTAGGAAAATTATCAATTGAAGAAATGCAAGGTGGAACCTTTACTATCTCGAATGGAGGCGTTTTTGGATCTCTCCTATCAACTCCTATTCTTAATGCGCCCCAAACAGCAATTCTTGGCATGCATTCAATTCAAGAGAGACCTGTTGCAATCAATGGTGAAGTTCTAATTAGACCAATGATGTACTTGGCTTTGAGCTATGATCATAGATTACTAGATGGAAAGGAAGCTGTAACATTTTTAGTTTCAATAAAAGAGCAGCTTGAATCACCAGAAAGATTATTATTAAATTTATAGAGGTATTTAGGTGTTCGATGTTATTGTAATTGGAAGTGGACCAGCAGGTTATGTGGCTGCAATAAGAGCGTCTCAATTAGGCCTAAAAACTGCATGTGTAGAAGAATTGACAGATACAGATGGCAGTGCAAATTTAGGAGGCACATGCTTAAATGTTGGATGCATACCATCTAAAACACTTTTAGATTCCTCTCATAGATATTACGAAGCAAAAAATAATTTAGGGTCTCATGGCATAAATCTTGAAAATTTATCATTAGACATTGAAACAATGATGAACAGAAAAGATAAGATCGTAAAGAAATTAACATCAGGAGTAAAAGCTTTATTTACTGCAAATAAGGTTGAATCAATTGTTGGAAGAGGTAAAGTTTTATCTGATGTTCTTGTCGAGGTAACTAAACCTGATGGATCAATAACACAAATTGAAGCTAAAAATATCATCATTGCTACAGGCTCAATCCCAATTGAAATTCAATCAGCAAAATTTAGCAAAAATATTGTTGATAGTACAGGCGCACTTTCTTTTAGTGATGTTCCTAAAAAATTAGGTATTATTGGCGCTGGCATAATAGGTCTTGAATTAGGAAGTGTTTGGTCAAGATTAGGTGCAAAAGTTACTGTAATTGAAGCACTTGATGAGTTTTTGCCAATGACTGATCATGAAATAGCAAAAGAATCTTTTAAGGAATTTAAAAAACAAGGCCTTGATTTCAAACTAAGCTCTAAACTAATTAATGCAAAAGATTTAAAAAATTCTGTAAAAATTAAATATCACACAAATAATAAAGAGCATGAATTAGAATTTGATAAATTAATAGTTGCAGTCGGCAGAAAACCAAATTTAAAAGATGTTATTAACAAAGATATAAATCTTAATTTAAATAATGGTTTCATCGAAGTTGACAACTTTTGTCAAACAAAAATACCAAGCATATGGGCAGTAGGTGACGTTGTGCGCGGACCAATGTTAGCCCACAAAGGAAGTGAAGAGGGTATTATGGTAGCTGAAAGAATTGCAAAAAATCATTTTGCAGTCAATTATTCACTTGTGCCATCTGTTATTTATACTCATCCAGAAATTGCATGGGTTGGAAAGAATGAAAAAGAGTTAAGAGAAGAAGGGATAAATTTTAAAGTAGGAAAATTTCCATTTTCTGCAAGTGGAAGAGCTCTTGCGGTCGATCAATCTTCAGGATTTGTAAAGGTTATTTCTGATTCAAAAACAGATACAATTTTAGGAGTTCATGTAATAGGTCCTGCTGCAGCTGAATTAGTGCAACAAGCACTTATATCTATGGAATTTGGTGCAAGCTCTGAAGATATTGGTTTAACAATGTTTAGTCATCCAACAGTTTCAGAAGCATTACATGAAGCAGCTTTATCATCAAATAACCAAGCTATTCACATGTGGAATAAAGTTAAGTGAACCTTCACGAATATCAAGGAAAGTTTTTATTTGCACAATATAATTTACCTGTTTCAAAAGGAAAAGTCATATCAAATGCAGACGAAGCTGCAAATGCTTGCAATGAGATTGGAGGTACAAAATGGGTTATAAAAGCACAGGTTCATGCAGGCGGAAGAGGAAAATCTGGAGGCGTTGAGCTTATAGATAGCCCTGAATCAGCCACCAAATTTGCTGAAAAATGGCTAGGACAAAGATTAGTCACTTATCAAACTGATAAAAATGGCCAGCCTGTTAATTCAATTTTAATTGAGAAGTGTACAAACATTACAAAAGAACTTTATCTTAGTATGGTAATTGATAGAGAATCTCAAAAGATTGTTGTCATAGGATCAAGTGAAGGAGGAGTAGATATTGAAAGTGTTGCAAAAAATCATCCTGAAAAAATAATATATGTAGGTTTTGATATCGATGATAATAATATAACTAATAAGGCAATAAAAATTGCCAATGTTTTAAACCTTAATGGTAAACAGATTAAACAATTCATTGAAATGATTAAAAATCTAACAAACTTGTTTATTGAAAAAGATTTAAGTCTTTTAGAAATCAATCCATTAGTAATAAATGATAAGGATGAATTGCATTGTTTAGATGCAAAATTAAATATAGATTCTAATGCGTTGTTTAGACAACCAGATCTTCTTGAGATGCATGACCAATCACAAGATGATCCTAATGAAGCTGAAGCAGCAAAACATGACTTAAGTTATGTTTCTTTAGATGGAAATATTGGATGTATGGTAAATGGAGCTGGTTTAGCAATGGGCACAATGGATACGATTAAATTTTTTGGCGGTAATCCAGCAAATTTTTTAGATGTTGGCGGAACAGCAACGCAAGAAAGAGTTTCCAAAGCATTTAAAATTATTTTAAAAGATCCTAATGTAAAGGTTGTACTTGTTAATATTTTTGGTGGAATAGTTAGATGCGACCTTATAGCTGAAGGAATAATTGCTGCTGTAAATGAAATAGAAGTTAAAGTTCCAATAGTTGTTAGGCTTGAAGGCAACAATTCAAATGAAGGATCGAAAATTTTATCAGATTCAAATGTTAAAATTGAGAGTCTCAACAATTTATCAGAAGCAGCCCAAAAGGCAGTTGAGTTATCAAAATGAGCATATTAGTTGATAAAAACACAAGACTAATAGTTCAGGGCTTTACTGGCTCTCAAGGAACACTCCATTCAGAACAATCGTTAGAATATGGAACTAATATTGTTGGGGGAGTTACTCCTGGCAAAGGCGGGCAATCTCATTTAAATAAACCAGTATTCAATTCAGTGGCAGAAGCATGTAAAAAGGTAGAACCAAATGCATCAATAATTTTTGTGCCCGCACAGTTTTGTAAATCATCAATTCTTGAAGCTGCTGAGTCAGGTATTAAGTTAATTATATGTATAACTGAAGGTGTACCAACATTAGATATGCTAGAAGTAAAAAATCGAGTAGATGAGCTAGGAGTCAGATTAATTGGTCCAAATTGTCCAGGAGTGATAACACCTGGACAGGCTAAACTAGGTATAATGCCAGGAAATATACACAAGCCTGGCTCTATTGGAATTATCTCAAGATCAGGTACTTTAACTTATGAGGCTGTAAAACAAACTACTGACTTGGGTTTTGGTCAAAGCAGCTGCGTTGGAATTGGTGGTGATCCAATACCTGGCTCATCTTTTATAGATATTTTGAAGCTTTTTGAAAATGATTCTGAAACAGAAGCAATAGTTATGGTAGGTGAAATAGGCGGCAATGCAGAAGAGTTAGCCGCAGAATTTATAAAGGATAATATCACTAAACCAGTCATATCATATATAGCAGGTCAGACAGCACCAGCTGGAAAAAGAATGGGCCATGCTGGAGCGATAATTGCTGGCGGTAAAGGTACTGCAAAAGATAAAATTATTAAATTAGAAGAATGTGGTGTCCATATTGCGGACAATTTAGTTAATATTGGTCAAAAAGTTGCAAGTGTTCTTTTAGATAAATAATTTTTAATAATATTATTTAACCTATATATAGCTAAAATAGAGCAAACACACAAACCTATTGTCATCCCATACCACATACCATATGCACCTTTTGGATTACCGAATCCATAATTTGTTAGATAATAACCAATTGGCAATGCAACGAACCAATAAGATATCAAAATAAGAATCATAGGTATAAATGTATCTTTAAAACCTCTTAAACTTCCCAATGCTGCTATTTGTATTCCATCTGGAAGTTGAAATAACGCTGCGATAATTAATAAACTTATAGCCAGCTCGATCACTAAAAATTCCGAAGTATAAACACTTACTATATAACCTCTAAATATAATGATGATAAAAGTGTTAATAAATGCACCAATGATGCACATATATACTGTTGATAATGAAGCTATTTTGGCTTGGTAGAAATCTTCCTCTCCAATTAAATTACCAACTCTTGTTGCAGATGCCAAACCTACAGAAAGGTAAGTCATAAAGAACAAGCTAGCAATATTTATTGCTATTGCATGACTTGCCACGACTATCTCTCCAAGGCTTCCTAATATAATTGCTGCTCCGGAAAAAAGACTTAATTCAATAAAAATACCAAAGCCTATTGGTAAACCTAATCTAAAAACCTCTTTAGTGGTTTCAATTGATGGAAAATTAAATGATTGAAAAGGCTTTGTTTTTTGATAATGTTTAGATTTAAAAATGTAAATGAGCAATACCAACATCATAATTACTGAAACAATCGAAGTTGCAATTCCGCATCCAACACCACCAAGCTCTGGTGCGCCTAACCATCCATAAACAAATATTAGATCCAAGGGAATATTCAAAAGCATACCTGTAAATGCAATATAAAATATAGGTTTAGTTAATGTCATTCCTTCGCTATAACATCTCAGACAAGTAAAAATTGTTATACAGGCTACTCCTATTGAAATCGCTTTAAGGTAATCTATTGATATTTGAGTAATTGAATTCTTTATCGGAAGTAATTTTAAAATTATATCCATGTTAAAAAATATAAATGCCATTAAAATACCTAGAAAAAATGAAATCCATAAAATTTCTCTTAATTTTTTTCCAATTAATATAAATTTTTTTGCTCCATAAAGCTGAGCTACTATAGGAGTTACTGAAAAAATCACACCAGTAATAAACATCCAAATTGTATTTGCAAATGCAGTACCAATTGCTAATCCGGCTAAATCATTAGCACTAGCTCTTCCAGCTATTATTGTATCGGCAGTCCCCATTAATAAATATGACATTTGGGATCCAAAAATTGGAAAACCAATTACTGTTAATTTCTTAAATTCTTTTAAATATTTTTTCAATTAAATGGCCAATAATAATTTTTCGGTACTTTATCATATTAAAATATAAAGTTAAGGAGATTATTATTAGAAAAGACAATAGACCATATTGGTTAAAAAAGATTTCTCAAAAATTTGTAAAAATATATGTGAGACATTTTCTTGAACCTCAATTTTTGTATCTAGGAAAGGGGGGTGCTTTTTTTAAACCTAGACATATAAAAGTATTTGGTAATAACGTATTCATTGATGATTATCCAACATTGATTGGTGCAAAGGATGCAAATATACAATTTACTTCATGGAATATATCAGATCATAAAGGCGAAATTAAAATAGGAAAGTATTGTTTAATCACGCCTGGTGTTCGAATTATGGCTGCAGAAAAAATCCATATTGGAGATTCATGCATGATAGCACATGGTGCATATATATCTGATGCTGATTGGCATGGCATATATGATAGATCTAAGCCGGTAGGCAAAACCAAACCAGTAATTTTTGAGGATAATGTGTGGATAGGAGATACTGCAATTGTATGTAAGGGAGTAAAAATAGGTAAAAATAGCATCATTGGCGCGGGTTCTGTTGTTACAAAAGATGTTCCTCCAAATACGGTATTTGCTGGCAATCCTGCAAAAAAAGTTAAAGATCTAGATATTAAAAACTTTACTTCAAGAAAAGATTTTTTTAAGGATCCTATTAAGCTTGCGAATGACTTTGATGCTCTAGATAAATTCTCTCTTGGAGACAACTCGCTCTTTGGATGGATAAAAAGCTTATTATTTCCAAATAAAAACAATTAATGATAGTTGTTGTTGATAAAGACATTAAAAAATTTAAAGAAATAACTTCAATAGTAGAAGAATTTAGTGATATAGAATTTAATTATTTAGAAGACAAAGAGATCAATAATAAAAAAATAAAAAATGCTGATGTATTGTTTGTAAGATCAACAACAAACATTTCAGAAAATCTTTTAAAAGAATCAAAAATAAAGTTGGTTGGTTCTGCAACTTCTGGTATTGATCACTTAGATACAAATTACCTTGAAAGTAAAGGCATTAATTGGTTTTATTCTCCAGGCTGTAATTCAATATCTGTGATGAATTATGTATTAAGTTGTATAAATTTTTTATTTAAAGAAAAATACTTGAGAAGAAATGACAGTATTGGAATAATTGGCTGTGGAAATATAGGCAATTTAGTGAGACTTGCACTCAATAAATTTAAAATAAGTGTCAAAGTATTTGATCCATACATCACCAATGAGCATTCAGCTGAATATAAAGATTTAATTAAATGTAAGTTACTTACTTTTCATGTTCCATTAACAATGAATCATTTACATGCTACATATAAGATGATTAATAAAGAATTCATTTCTAAAATGAAGCCTTCAATAATTATTAATACCTCAAGAGGAGAGATTGCTAAAGAAAAAGATATCATTGATAGCAACTTAATATATTTATCAGACGTTTGGGTAAATGAACCGGAGCCCTCAATTGATATTTTAAACAGAAGTATCATATCAACTCCTCATGTGGCTGGTCACAGCATGAGAGGTAAATTGAATGGCACATTAAAATTAATATTTGAATTAATGCGCTTTTTGAAAATTGACA
>CENZ01068045.1_pt1 | contig 11253 bp, 10 predicted proteins | sample 361341 | NCBI WGS metagenome assembly CENZ01 (sample SAMEA2619782, study PRJEB7988) | marine metagenome | biome: marine biome (ENVO:00000447); feature: deep chlorophyll maximum layer (ENVO:xxxxxxxx); material: "saline water (ENVO:00002010), including plankton (ENVO:xxxxxxxx)" | depth 50 m
GTATACAATGTATTACTTTGTTTCTTTCTATGTAAAGATATAGTATCGATAATGCTTTCTTCGTAATCGTATTTGTATTCTATGTTGTATGTGCAGATTAATTGTCCTAAGTCGTTTTCGTTTTGAAACACATATACTTTTTCATACAATACATCATTACAAGTGATGATGATATCCAAGGTATCGTTTAATCTTGGTTTAGAAGTAAAGGTGCATAGTAATTGAGTTTTCATCAACACTTCCCAAATTTGTTTTCAAGTCTTTTGATTGTTTTTATTTCATCACCTGTATAATTTTTTGGTGGATTTTTAGATTTTTTATTTGCACAATGAACTTTATGTTTAAAGTCCTCTGCCATTGACATTTCTAATGATATAGATGTATATCCATTTCCTTTTCCACGAGCTTTTAATTGTGCTATATCCACTTCTTTTTTCTCACCATCTATTTCAACACTATATGTTAAGAAACGATTTCCATCTTTATCAGTTTTAACTTTTAGATTTTGTGTTACCTTATTATAGTCTGTTGTTCCAAATAACTCTTGACATACATCTGGTGATAGTCTATTACTACCTAATGCCATAGATTCTTCACCTTCCATTAATGATTTCAAAGGTAGTTTTTCTTTAATGGTGTCTAACACAATTGGTCTCGACTCTTCTTCACCCATATTGTCAACGAAGTTATTCTGAACATCTCTTTGAGAACCCTCTGGAAATGGTTCTTTACCTATGACACCTACTTGATTATGTATAAATTCAAAACCTTTTCCGTTTTCAACTCCATTGTTCAGTTCGTCTGCGTATTGTAAATAACTCATAAATATTGCAGACTTATTAGCACCCTTTTGAGTTCCTAATGGGAATCCTAATTCTTTTGCTTTTTTTGTAAATTCTTTATTAGATGTATCCCAAGGTAAAGGTATGTTTCTCATTTGTAAGAATTGTCTTGCAAGTTGCTTTCCACCGGATTTTTTTAAATCATAGTCTGGTGGTGAACCTTGTAGTAATAATCTTCTGATTGATGATGGTAATTTAGACAAATGTTTTACAAGTTGTTTATCGTTCATTTTATCCATTTTATCAAGAACTTCTATATCACTTTCATCTACTGATTTTAATCTATCTCTTGAACGTTTTTCCGCGTTCTTAGTAAAATTCTTTACTCGTCTACTTTCTTTAACTTCTCTACCTGCTTCAAGCATTCTGTCCTCTGTATCTGCAGCACTTGGTTGTCCTAAGTTTACATCTAAATCTTTTTTATTAGACATTTCAGAAATAGCAACACTACCATCAGACTTTTTGACTCTAAAGTATGTATCGGTGGAAAACCCTTTGTCATTAGCGTAATCAGACATACCTATTCCGTCTTCAACATCCTCTTTAATATCCCAACCACCAAATTCAACTACCGCATCATCTCCGTGTATTTCTTTTACATTTGCTAAAGTAGAATCTCTCATAGCTTTTGACGCTTCTATCCAACTCTTATCTAAAATTTGTCTCCCACCTGCAGCTTCAGATGTTTTTCCTAATAATTCAAATAATTCACCTGACTCTTTATCTGATAAGGTTGAACTCATCATAGTTAGTAGTTCAGAAGCTTGGGCTGAAACTTGTCCACCACCAGCTTTTGAAGTAAATTTTTTAATGTTAGGGTCGTATTCACCTGTTTTTTGAGTATTTAATATTCTCGTTAATGTGTTCATATATTTCTTAGGAAATTTATAAGGTGGTTGTCCAAAAATACCATTCAAAGATTCTTCGGTTACTGGTAATTTAACTTTTTTTCCACCAACTTCTATTTCATTTGGGTCAAATTCTTGTGGCTTGATATCTTTATCTTTAGCGAACTCCTCATCTGTTGGGTCATTGTCTTCTTTAACTGACTCTGGTGCATTTTCTTCATCAAACTTAATGTCTGTTTTCAAGTCTTTATTTTTTTCTGATTCTTTTGGTTCTTCTTGTGGTGTATCAGATGTATCAAACTCATCTTCACCTGCACCTTGTTTTGCTTTTTCAATATCATCTTTGGTTGCATTCTTTTTAACAATGGTTTGAGTTTGTGGTTTGAATTTTTTTACTGGATAAACATTACCACTTTTTTTATTCTTAACGATAGACATTTCATCTAAATTCTTTAATAATTCTACACGAGCATCAACTGACCAATTGTGTTCTTTTAAAATGTCCCACAATTTTATTAAGTGTTGTTCGTTAGTTAGGTCTGGAATCCCTGTTGAAACTCTATAACTTAACTCGTTGAGTATTTTTTTGAAATTAGTCTTCATATGTGATTGTTATTCCGTCAGCTTCAATTCTACCTGATGTATAAAGTATCTCTAATTCTTTCTTAGATAAATTAACTAATGTAGGTTTTGAAAAATCATGCTTTTGATTTGTCGGGTGTGCTATACCTTCTTTATTGGTATAACGAGTAGTGATTTTTGATAATTTTTTTAAATCTTTCATTTAAATTTCTCCGTTATGTCGTCCATTTCGTGATAGTTAACTCCTCTACTGATTTTAACCGGATATTTCCCACCACTTTCAATTGTTTCCTTTACCATATCTAAAAACTCTAATCCGTCTTTGGTATTAAAGTCAAATAAAAATGAATCATAATTATACAATACCAACTTACTTTCGTATTGTTGTAATTTAGGTTGCAATTTACTTAAAATCTTGATATTGTTTTCCGTTTCCATAAGTTGTATCATATAATTAAACAATTTATTAGGATTCATATCTTGTAGATTTTTCCTATGTATTCTTCTATTATAAATATAAGACTGAACAAAATTGTTAGTTTTATAGTCTTGCCAAAGTAATTTAATATAATCATTTACTTTTGAGAAAAATGGGTTGTCCGACACCTCATCTGATATACCCCCGTATAAATATTTAAATGATAGAGCTTTTGCTTCATCATAAGGTAATCCATATAGTTCTGCCATATGTTCGTGGACTGAACCTTTTGGAAACTTATAGTCAACTATCTCACCGATTAGTCGTAAGTGATACGCATCAAAGTCCATTTCCACTAATACTCCGTTGCTAAACCTACTGATGAATTGTTTTCTACTTCCGTCTGATTTGTTTAGTGCTGCGAAGTTTAATCCACCGAAACGATTACTTGGACGACCTGTTGATGTGTATGGATTGTATTCTGAATAAATGATTTTTTCATAAGTCTTTAGTCCATTGCGTTCTATTTGGTATAAATTTTCCAATATGGTTTGGTCGTGTTGTTCGTATGACTTATATAATTCTTTGGATATTGGTCCAAAGTATTCCGCATGTTTGACCAATGGAATCAAATCATTAATGTTTTCTTTATCGTAATGTAATCTATTGTAGTGATGATGTGCATTAGTTAAGTGTTGTTCCATATCATATGGTTGATTTGTTTGTTGATACCAAGACCAATTCATATCACGAATATCATCTGATATTACTAATGCATTATGTCGGTATTGTTTTAAGTCATCTACATAAATGGTTTGTTTGGTTGTGATTAAGTTATTGATATCACGAAACTTTTCAGTATGGTGAATCGGAACAATATATTGTTCGTCTTGAAAATCAACCCATATACAACTTATACGATTTTCTTGTGGATGCTTTTGAACATCTGAATACATTTGCATTAATACAAATGGTTTTGATTGTATTTGTTGTTTGAGTTGGTTGAATAGAATATCTGTATTTACTATAACCATTTATTATAAGTATTGATTTATATAATCAAAATGTAATTTTTTTACTAATAACCAAAAGCTCCACCTCTTTTTTCTAAAAGTTCTTTCCCTGCTTCTTTATCTGCTTCTTTAGTACGAATAGCGTCTAATGGTGTTTTTAAAGTATATGGTATTTTCTGTTGACTTAATATATTTTCAACTTCATCTCTTCGTTCAATGTAATCAGCATCAATTGTTTGTATATCATTAGTTTTGTTCAATACTGTAAGAGTGTCTTTTAGTTTAAGGTATGCATTTTCAAATGTTATAAATCTATTTGCTAAACCAGCTGATTGAGAATCATACTCACCAGAATTTCCGTTCTGAAGTAATTTACTCTTATTATAAAATGTTGTAATATTTTCTTTTGTATTTTTATATATGTTGTATTGACTTGATTCAGCTTGACCAACCTCTTGTTCTTGTCCAAATGCATCAATAGGAACATTGGTCAGTCTAAATAAATCTTCATAACTTTCTAATCCTGAATTTAATTTTCTACCACTTTTTTGCCAGTATGTTGGTAAGTCTGCTATCATTCTACCTGAAAGACTTGTTTCCCAACCTGATGTTCCAACATTATGTTCTACTTTAGTTATCATAAAATAACAAAACTCTCTATAAACTTTTGGTAAGTAATCTACTTTAAATAAATTACCAACACTTAGTCCACCGATTCCGTCCAATGTTAAACTAACTTCAATTGGTAATTGTGGTTGTGATAGTTCAATATTGGAACCACTACCTTTCATATCTGAGAAGTTAATCAAATGTAACATTATTGATTTAAAGTAACTTGAAAAGTTACCTCTATCATCATAAGCACCAACACCTTGAATAAATTTTGTTCTACTATTTTCTAATGTTTCAAAAATCTTTTTATCATCTTCGGTTAGGTTTTTAATTTTTTCAAGAAAATTTGTTTGTAAGTCATCCCCTTTGAATGATATACTCTTTAGTGATTTTTTATAAAGTTTTCTAAATTCTTTTAATTCTTCTAAATTTTGAACTTCTTCCTCATCTATATCACGATTTAAAATATTCCAAGCTTCAATACCTAATTCTTTTTTTCCATCTACTTTAGTGGTTCCAGATTGTGGTCTTGTAAAATGTCCAGAGCGAGCTATGGTTGCAGCTTCAGCTGATAACTTTAAATTTACATCAAATGACTTCACGATTGAATCTTTTGAATAAATTGAAAATGTAAACATTCCGTCTTCATCATCTACTGACGATAACTTTGATTGTGATGATAAATTTTTAGGTGAGTAATATGAGTCAAATACACCAACAACATTAGGATTTAAATTACTTGCTCCTATTTGAAATCCCCAATAACCTCCATATTGATTATTTACGTCTGCCCAAAAGTTTCTAATTCCTTGACGAGTTGATGGTGTGTTTTGAAAATGTTTTTGAAACATTTCTAATGGAAATACCATATTTCTTATGTGACCATATTCTCCTTTGTGCAATATTTCTCTTTTTGGATTTTTTTCTACAAGGTTTGTTGGTCTTGTGATAACTCTATCGTCATCATAACCAGCAAAAAACTCTGGAAAATGTTTGTCTATAACTTCATAAACTAATCTGATTCTGTCCAAGTTGTATCGTTGTTCCCTTGGATAATAATCTGGAATGAGTTTTTTCTCGTCGGGGTTGAATTTTGAAAATCCATCTTTTAATAATGGGTGATGTTGATTAGGTAATATAGTGTAGTCTAATCCTAATGAATATAAATGTGGACCTGAAACACATCTGTTAAGTTGTGTTTGACCAGCGTTTGTTTTTCGGAAAGGTTGTATTTGTGAACTTCTAAAAGTTTGTAATAACATATCACCGGATTTTAATTCAAAAAAGTTATTCAATATATTGTCTTCAAACCAACCCCACGATGCGAAATATCTTTTTTTCATTGAGTCTTTAACTTTAACACCACCCGTTTCTTTAGCTTTTAACCTTAAAAGTCTATCTTGATATTTATAGTCAACTTGTCCCATAACTTCCTTACCGAATCCAATTTGATTTGAGTCTCTTATAAAAACATCACTATAATCAGAATATCCAAATTTAGTAATAGTTCTATCATCTTCCTTATCATCTAAAAAGTAATCTGCTACTTTGTCTAAATTTCTCATACAAACATTAAATGTAGCGGAATTAACTTTAAGTTGTTCTGCTATTTCACCAGAATCTCGTTGTGCTCTACGAAGATTTTCTCGGTCTTCTTCTGTTACATCATATTTAGATTCATTTTTTAATATTTTTTCTGAAAGTCTTTTTAATACAATACTATTTTTTAATTTAATTTCTGGTATGGAATCACTTGAGTTTGAAGTTGTTTGTGTGGTTTCAGTTAAAGCTGATATACCTGGTGTAATAACTTCAATGTTTCCTGAATAAGTTCCATCACTACCAATTTTCCAATCAAATTTCATTACCGTACCAACACCACAAAAATAATTACCAGCTGTTTTTAAATTTCTTTCATATAATGCTTGACCACCACCCTTTTCTGGTTGTTCTTCATTGGGTGTTAAAAATCTTATCATCTCTTCTATTGTTAGTGGTTCTACATCTTTGATTTCACTATCTTCTATTCCCCAACCAAATTCAATTGCCATATAAGAACCCAGTCTTAAAAAGTTTGGTTCAAACACTTTCTCAAAATAAATTGGGTCTGGACAAGTCCAATCAATAGTATATTTGTATGTGTAGTATTTTTGTTGAGCTACTGATATTTTTGTTATACCGGAGTGTCCACGAAATCTATTTTTTTCGTTTTCATTAACTCCTTGAGAAAATGTTAATGGTGTGTTTTTTGCGTTGTCTTTTGTTCCGAGTATTTCATCATCTTCTTGACCATTCATATAACTTGATAAACTGATTGGTTGGTGAACTAATGTAGATTTTCCACTCTCATCAGTTTCCATATTAGGAACTGCGACACTTACTTTTGCAAAACAACTTCTAAATAAATGTTCTGACGCAGGGTTTTTGGTTGAAACATCTAATGCGTTTCCAACAAAAAATGGTGAATCATCACCACCAAGTTCACGCCTGTTGATTGAATCTATTTTCCTAAACAATTGTTTTTGGACTCTTGGGTCTATCTGAGTTCTATCAAACATTATGAGTTCAGTTCATTAAATTCTTGAAATATTAATCCAGTATCTTGTGGAATACGATATTCTTTACCTGGAATCATATAGATTGATTCTGCTTGATTGTTTGCTCTAGCTATTATCCACCATAAGTCTTTGTCACCATAATATTGATTTGCTAAGTTCATAAAGGTTTGACCGAAAATACCACGAATAAAAATATCTGAATCACGAATAGGAATTACGGGATACTCAATACGATTTAAATATTGTTTTCCATTATCACCTTTGAATAATCTTGATTTATTGTATCTCATTGCGCTCTCCTTGCAGCTCTTCTCTCTTGTCTACGCTGTCTTCTGGCTTGTCTTCTTTCTTGTCTTTGTTGTCGTTTTGACTTTTGTTCTGCTTGTTGTTCTGATTCCTTTTTCTGATTATCCTTTGAAACCTTCGGGTCATTTAATATTGGGAATTTTTTAGATATCTCATCAAAGTGATTTGAAGTCATTGTAGGATTTTCTTTACCAAGGTATGTAAATTCAAATGCCAATGAACAAATATGTGGAACTTGTTGTCCGTCTGATAATTCCCAAGTTGCACTTTCTGGTATCGACATATTAACCGAAGTAAAGAATCCTGGAGCGTCATTGAATAAATCACCTAATGTTAAATTACACAATGGTGCTACTGGTCTTGTTCTATCAGTTACACCTTTTTCCGTTTTAGCAAAAAACTCTCTGTATTGTGGTAATACTAATCCTTTAGCTGCATTTACCTTTTGCCATATAATTGGTATATCTGTTTCGTCAAGTGCTACAATGTTTACTGAAAAACTTATTGTTCTTGAATAACCTCCATAAACATATATTTTATCTGGTCTACCTATGTATTGTATTTCACCTGGTGCTTGTGATGAATTATCTGATATCGCTCCTGACAATAGTGCAGGAAAGATAATGTATCTTCCGTTTACCGCATCTCTAATTCTGAATTTTATAAAATCTTTTGTTTCTGCTTGACCGAAATCATTGATTCTATCTGGAAAGCTTCTCAATTCATTTCGTTCTCCACCATAACGAACTTGTAATGAACCACCTATACCTGTATCTTTATCAAAAAATCTAACTGCATTTTCTGTTCTACTTTCTACTGGGTCCCCAAACCTACTTAAATCAATATGTCGTTTTGGTTTCTGAGATGTGAACTCTTGTGATAAAGCTTTTGCTAATATTGGTGCTCCTGGATTATATAGTCTTGAATTTTGGTCAGTTGTTTGTGTTCTGACTTCATCATCACCTATTTTCGTAATAATATTTTTTCGTCTATCGGGATTTTGAGATTGTAGTAATGCTTGTTGTGCTATAAATCTTGCTCCTCGTGGTGTTGTTAAAAATCTACCGAATTGTCTAACGTTTTGAGCACCAAGTTCTGCTTGTAGTGCTAATCCACCACGAAATATAAATTCTCCGTTTTTACTTACATTACGAACTAATTTTCTTGGATTAATTTCTATCATTAAATTACACTTTCGTTCATATTTATATTCTTATTATCAAGAGTAGCTTCTAAGATAGCTTTTCTATCTCCGTCTTGTGCCGCTAATAATTTGTTTGTTGTGGTAAGTTTATCTTGCACGGTTTCTTGTTGTGCTACTTGTTCTCCACGAGAAATCTTTAATAAATCACCAACCGATATACCGATTGCGTCTGCTACTGATTTTCTTTGTATAACATTTAGACTTTGTATATCTCCTACACCACCAACAATAGATTGTATTTCTGATGTTAGTCCTGCAATATCCCCGTCAAGTGCTAATTGTCTTGCTTTTTCAGTATTGATTTGTCTACCAGTTAAGACTTGTGCTTCAAATTGTTTTGTAATACTATCTTCAAAACTTATTAAATTATCTACCGAATCTAATATACCGGATAAACTTGCTCCAACTTTTGCTGCCTCAACGGCTGCTTTTGCCATACCTTCTGCACCCGTAGTTGAAAACTTTGCAAATTGTGATGCTGCACTTGACATATCACCGATTACTTTCGCAGTTGATACTCCGGCTGCTTTTGCTAACTCAGTTGCTGATTTAGAGATGTTGGTTGCTGCGTCAAATGACAAACCCTCTAAATCCATAAATACTTTATTCAGTTTAACAACATTACTACTGGACACACCTGCGTTTTGTGCAAATTTTTCAATGTTAGCTGCATTTGCTACGGTCATATTTTCCAATGAACCAAATTCACTACCGATTTCTTTTAAAGTATCTTTTATTTTACTTCCGTCAAGTCCAATAGCATTAAATCCTGCCTCTACCGCTTTGGTCTTTACTGCAAGTAGTCCGACTTGGTCTCTTGAAATTCCAACTTCACCTGCAAATTTTCTTTGCATACTTCTTACATTTCTAACAATCATAAATAGAGCAGTAAATCCTGCTATAATCATTCCGACTGGACCAAGAGCTGTTGTTAGTGCCCTCCCAACTGCTTTTAGTTGAAAAGATACTCCTTTCAAACCTCTTTTCATACTACCGGTAAAACCTTGTCCTTGTGCAAGTCCTCGTTGAAGACCTTTTAACATAGTTCCTTGTAGTTGGTCTCCAAAATCTTTTATTCCTATTTTATCAATAAGAAAGTCACCAAAAAATGGAATTTTCTTAAACGCTCCCTCAATACTATCACCGATATTTTTTGTCTTATCGAGAAAACCTTGGACCTGTTCACCATTTTTAGCTAATACTTTGTTTAATAATACTCGTTTTTTATATTCCATTTCAACGAGTTCCACCATATCACGAGATTGGTCTTGTTCTACTCTTTTCGCATCAATAGTAGCAAGAACTTCTTTTCTTTTCTTAACATAAAATTCTCGTTCTTCACCTGTGGATTGTGTGATTCTTCTTTGAAGTTCTTCATCATCTTTGTGCAGCTTGTTTATCTCAAAAGATGTTTTGAGCATTTGTTGACTTAGGTCGTGTGACTGACCTAAAAGGTCTTTTTCCTCTTTTCTTAAATCATTAAGGAACTGCTGTTCTTTAACTTGTGTTGATGCCATTTTATTCCTGTAAGGTGTTTACTTTAATAACCGTATTTCTGTCTGAATTTTTTAGCAAAATCTGGATTAGTCTTTTGCATTTTGTCAAGCTTATTTTCTATATCTTTTGTAAGTTTTCTAATTTGCTTTACATCACCCTTTGTTGCTGGGTCATTAGCAATCTTCTTTACGATAGAATCAGCTTGTTTACTGAGTATAGCTTTTACTAAAGTTCCTATAAACTCTTTTACTAACTTTTTGTTTTCTTTAATGTATTTTCTATTCATAGTTTTTTCCTACTAATAAATATCAAGTTTTAAGATTTTTGGAATGTGGGTCTTGGAATTTGTGAATCATTCTTTTCACTTGCGCTTTTGATTTGTTCAGCTTCTTTTTCTTTCGCCGCTATGAGTTTTTCCGCATAGAATCGTCTTAAAGGAACTGGCATATTGTAGAGTTCATTGTGGTTGAATCCATTACCATAATAGGCAATGTTAAAGAGTTCTTCGTGAATGGCCGCCCTGTTACTCGGCGGCTGGCCAAAAAAAGTCAATCCCGAGTGGGACATCTAATCTGTGTAGATTCCCTGTTTGACTCGTGTAGTCAAACTTCAACTCAATGTCTGGTGTGATTTCATCTAAGTGTTTTCTATACGCTCTTGTATCAAGTGCTAAGAATTCATTATCGACAAATTTGTCAATTTCTTTTTGGTCCGTATTACCATCAATAGATACGATTTGATGCTTTAATCTCGTGGTTAATGAATAAGATACTCCTGTAAGTTTCTCAACCTTTTCAAACTCTTTAAGAGTATTTTCTATTTCACTTTCATCTCCGTGAGTTAGTAATTTGAAACCAACAATTCTTTTTGAATTTGGTAATTCAAATTCAAAGTTGTTTCCATTCTCAAATAGTTTTTCATCTATTTTTTTATTATTTAGTTTAGATAAATCTACGGTGTGTTCTACTCTTTCATTTGTGTCTGGGTCAACTAATGATATTTCATAGTTTGCACCATATCCTAATATTCTTGTCCCAACCATTATTGCGTTTTTATCACCGATTAACATATCATCTAATTTAACTTTTGAATTAGCAATTACACTTTCTAATAATCTCGTAATTACAACTCCTTGTTCTATTAGATTTGTGGAAGTTAAGATATCTTCCTCTTTTGCTGTCATATATTTGACATCTATTGTTCCACTACGCAAAGGACTATCTTCCGGATATATTAATCCGTTTGATGGTAAAGATAGAACTTCAGTAGGAAAACCATACTGACTTTCAGCCATTTTTTACTCCTTGATTAATTAAGATTAATAACTTATTTTTTTAAAACTTTTTCTGCACCTGCGATACCGAAACTACCTA
>CENZ01006962.1_pt1 | contig 11185 bp, 5 predicted proteins | sample 361341 | NCBI WGS metagenome assembly CENZ01 (sample SAMEA2619782, study PRJEB7988) | marine metagenome | biome: marine biome (ENVO:00000447); feature: deep chlorophyll maximum layer (ENVO:xxxxxxxx); material: "saline water (ENVO:00002010), including plankton (ENVO:xxxxxxxx)" | depth 50 m
TGAATTTGTTTCTTTATCTTGTCAAATAAAGGAGTAGCAAGGGTGGTAGTAGCTACAGCTGCAACAGCTGCATAAGTAGCCGTTGCGACTACTTCAGCTGAAGGTAAGGGTAAGTCTATTTTTACAACTGGAACTCTAAGAGTTGGTTGTTCAGTAGTTGCAGTTTCTTCTTCTTCTGCTGGTGCTTCATCAAGCGTTACTCCAGCTGGTGCTACCAAGTTGCTAGGTGGTATAACTACTGGTGGAAAGACTGGCATCTCTGCTGACGGTTGCTTTAGAGGAATGCTAGGCATGTCTAAAGCGTTAGTCAGTTTTATGGATGGTAGCTTCACTAACCAGGATTTGTAGGAAGTTCAATTACTGCGTCGGCACTATCTTGTAGATTACCGTCTGCATTTAAAACAGGATTGTTTGAAGAGTCTACTTTAACTCGTGATGGTTGTGCTCTTAATTCTTCTCTATAAAGAGATCTGCTAATCGCTAAACCTTCATCGAGATTAGGATTATCAGAAGTCATCCACCAATCGCAGGCGTTTAAGGCATTATTTCTAGCTGTCCTTAATGCAGCTACTGTTGTGTATGGCATAGTTTATTTTAAATCAATTGATCTATCAGACCAGTCAGCGTAAGCTGGAACTTTTCTACAGGTTGCTTTATAAGAGGAACCAAGAGCAACAATGTCAACTATATACTTTGGCCAATCACTAGTAAAACCTTCGTAAATTGGAAGATGCATCTCTGCATCACTTCTGTTTCTATAGGCAACTTTTTCAGGGTCCCAAGTTGCTGGTGCATCCCAACTTTTTATAATGCGCCAATAACTATCTACTTTCATTGAATTTACCGTATCTTCAACCATTTCAACTATAACAATAGGGTTACTCTCAGACCAATAATTATTTGTCCAACTTCCTAGACGAACCATATATTTGTTATCACCAAGAGGTATAGCTCTAGTGACATCATTTTTACCTAGGTCTACGGCAAATGGATAGTTTAGTGTATCCGATAATGTACTAGTTGGGTTTTGCCAACCTGTATAGTTAGTATCGGTTCCATCAGGACCATCTTTGTTTATATTTTCTTCCTTACCAGCATATTTCCACACACTATTAGAATTATATTTAACGTACGCATCCCCGTTAGACATAATTCTTGTTCTCATTGATACATGATTACTGTTATGTTGAGGATTACCACTACTATACCAATGGTAGTTACCATGGTTCTGATCAGCATCATATGAAGCCAAGTAGTAATAGTAACTAGAGTTTCTATAACCACTATGCTCTAACCATGTACTTCCGTTTGGACAGTATGGAGTATCTATTTGTCTACTAGTATTATTATTACCACCCCAATAATAACTGGAAGTATGATGATCATTCTTACTTACACTCCCCTGTTCTGACGTAATTCTCGTAAAGTATTGAGAACTATTGGAGTGATAGCTTGGATGTCCACTAAACCATTTTTCATTACTGCAAGGTCTCATATGCTTATAACCACTGTGTTGGTGATGCATACCAGTATGAGATGAACCACCAGACTTATAACCAGTGCTATCAGCTTCAGCATACCAGTACCCAAACTGATGTGAACTTTGACCAGGCCAAGCATTATTACCACCAGCCCAGAAGGTACCAGCCCCAGGATAACTATGACCCAGTGTTGTACTAATACCATTATAATTCGAGTTACTCCAAGCGCAATCACTACCACTATTGTGAGCCTTCATTGCACTGAATGTACCGTTGGTAAGATCTAGATCCCAACAATAGACATAGCCACGTGTCCAACCACCCCCTGCTTCCATAGCATAATAGACCATATATCCATTATCTTTATAGGGTCTTTGTGTCGGGTCACTAGACCACGATGTATTTTGAGCAGCTGGATATCTTAAGCTTAAACAGGCGTAGCTGTTACTATTTTGAGCTTCAACATTACTCTCACCTTGACCACTACCGAAATCTGATATTTTCCACGTTTGTGTACCAGTTATTTCCCATGTATCCATACCGCCGCCGCCGCCGCCAGCTCCGAAACCTACTAGTGATTTTAATTCTGTCATTTTTATAAAATAATAATTATTTAACTATCCAACCTAAAGTGGCATCACCACTATAAATTAGAGTTACGTGAGCATTGGCTACATTACAAATAAGATCTAATGCTGCACCAGCAATGTTAGATCCATTTTTAGCTAAAGTAAGGTTATTAGTAGCCCACTGACCTTTAGAATCATAAACAACAACAAACTGTCCTTGTACTGGTGAAGCAGGTAGTGTAAATGTTAAAGCAGAAGCCGTCGTATCCACTGCATATCTAAGATTTAAACCAGCACCTTGACCATTAGTAGATATATTCACGTATGTTGCTTCTTCACTCTTCGCTTTCTCTAAAGCAGCTAGTTGAACAAAGGCAGTTGTGGCATATGCAGTTGAAGCATCACCTTGAGTTGCAGTTGTACCTACAGCTGGATTAGCCCATTGCATTTCACCATTAGTATCAGACCTTAGACTGTATCCATTACTAGTTGGTGCTTGTAGTGGTAGTTGATAAGTTGCTGCATTTGAACCTGTTGATGCATTCTTAAAAGTAATATCAGCAACACCACCAGAGCCGCTACCTATTACAACTTGTGCTCCAGTACCAGATGCATCACCACCATATATTTTAAATATACCTTGACTGTTTGTAACGTCATCAGTAAATTTGAATTTTAAATTATTATCTAGTTTTATTTCAACATTACCATCAGTACCGCTATCAATAGCTTCTACTGAGGTATCTAGTTCATATATTTTATCAGCTGCAGCACCTGCGACGGTTGCTAAGCTGATGTCTGTATCGATACCTGCATTGTCAAAGACAAGGGTATCACATTTAACTTTTCCGTATGGCATTTAGATAACCTTCCAAAGTGAGTTTTGTTGTACAGTGACTGCAATCCCGTTATTGATCGTTAAAGGTCCAGTAGACATTGCATTCTTATTAGTGGATATTGTGTAATCAGTTGTGATAGCTATATCATTCTCAATGAATACCATATCAGCACCACCTCCAGTGGCACCTCCACCACCACTACCACTATTAGTAGTTGTGCCATTACCCATGTAGGCATGGTTTTGACATTGGTAGCTTAAGGTTCCAGGTGTGATGTCTGTTACTGTTAGATCTGTATATGCTCCAGCATTACCTGGAACACCAGCAACAACTACAGAGTCTGTATAGATACCTGTTTTATTAGGTTTACGATAAAACGCTATTGGATGGTTGAGGTTACTAGCGTCACTTTGATCGAATCTATAAGTATTCCCTGGTATTAATGTAAGGAATGGAGATTCAACACCATCTATTGCATAGCCATCCGCAGATCCAGTATTATGGTATCTGTGAGCTGCAGTCTTTGTGACGACTTTAACTGAATAGCTAACTTGAGTAGTGCTGTGTTTACCATATATACTTACATATCTACCTTCTGGATCAGTAGAGAAGTAATTCTGCCATACCCATGAGTTAGTTACATACTTAAGTCTAGCTGTTAAGAATGGATCTCCTGTAAAGCCACTAGGTAAGCCTGACAGAGGAGATAAACTTTCAACACCTGTTGAGTCGTTAATCTCTATACGATCTCCGTCAGCAGGACTAGTAGGTACTGAGGCGACGTTAGCAATAGGAGCATACGACACAGAGTTAGCAACAGCTGCTTGAGCTGAACTTGCAGCCGCAGCCGCAGATTCGGCAGTTGTTATAGCATAACCAACACCTTTAGGATCGGTACTTGCATTAGTATTATTACCTGCAAGATTCCAAGTAGCACCACCATCACTGGTTGTAGCTACTAGACGATCAGATGCTTGTTTCGCTGCATCTCCAGATGTTTTAGCATCTGTAGCTTTATCAATAGCTGTTGTATAACCACCTGAACCATCTGACTCTCTAGAGTTAAGAAGTGCTAAGTCAGCACTATCAACTGCATATTTAACACCTTTAGGATTAGCACCTTGTCCATCACCTTGTAGGTTTGTACCGTCATGTACATAGGTATCAACAGCATTCAATACGAATGCTAGTCCTTTAGGATTAGGTGATACACCATCACCTTGTAAGTTAGTACCATCATGTACGTAGGTATCAGCTGCTAACTTTGCTGCATCAGCTGCAGTTTTAGCGTTATTAGCTGTTGTAGTAGCTGAGGATGAAGCTGCAATAGCACTTTCAGATTCAGCAATAGCATATTTAACACCTTTAGGATTCCCACCTTGACCATCACCAGCTGTATTCCACGTTGTACCTCCATCGGGAGTACTTCCAACTAGGTTATCTGTTGCAAGTTTCGCAGCATCACCAGCTGTTTTTGCTGCATTAGCAGTTGTTGTAGCTGAGGATGATTCGTTACTTGTTTCTTGCGTTACATATAAGTTTTGGGTGAAGTTATCATTTAAGTCTTGTGCCTTAATAGCAGACCCAGGATAGAATTGTGCCTTCAGACCTGAGTCATCTGTATCTCTATAGATTCTTACATTATCTGTGCCGACGGGTGGAGCTGTATTAAATTGTACGACTGTAGGAGTGTTGAAATCCCAGTCTGTGAGATAAGTTTTTGTTACGCCACCAACAGTTACTTTAACGTCAGTAGCCTTTAAATATTCAAATGTAAATGGAAACAGGGTTTGTGAGCCTGTTCCACTGTCTAAGCTTTCCGTTACGGCCATTTAATTAATTGCTATTTTTTCATTTTTAATAATTTATCTATTTCCATTTTCTTCTTTATTTCAGCTGTTACTTGTGGTTGTTCCTTAGCTAGTTTTCTTGCTTCATCAATACGACCTTGTTTGACGTAGTGATTGATTAGTCTCTGATACTTGATAGTTTCAAAGATATCAGGACGTGTTTGAAGCAATTCAATCTCAGCGTTTTCTTGCGCCCTTTTAAGTATTGCGTCTATTTCGTCGTAGACAGGAAGTAGGTCACTTTTAATCTCCATCTTGTCATACTTAAGATCATCACCAGTAACTCGGTGTGCTCTCATAAGACCAGTTTGATGTTTATATTTTGGATTATTCATCAACTTCTTTAACTCTTTATAAGGCTGCTGCTTACCTATCAACTCGTAGATAGCTTCACGTTCTTCAGCGTTGTACTCGTATGTACCAGTAGAATCCTTTGTTAACTTACTAGTACCACGATATGAGATCTCCTGTAACCACTCTCTCCAATCTTCATTACCATCTTGTACTTTGATTGGGTTGAATGCATTGAGTCTAGCTAACCATGGGTTGTTAGTATCATTGATTTTAGAACCTGTCCAAATGTCTCTAGCATAAGCTATATCTCTAGAGGCAATAGGTAATCTACTTTTAACAACTTCAATAACATTGTCATTAATATCTCTTCTAGCACCATCAATAGCATTCTGTAGAACACCAGCTGTACCAGAGAATGGAATACCAACTCTTATGCTATTACCCCATAGTCTTTTAGTACCAGATGTATCTCCACCAACTAGTGATACCAGTGGTTCTAACCCTCCTAGTGGTGTGTCGTTTAAGAATCCAGCAGCTACAGTCCATATCAACTTTCGATGTATATCTTCCATAAATGGCTGTTCTAAATCTCGTGAGTAATAAGATAAGTCACCTATTATAGATAGAACCTGCTGAACACCTGGAATACCTCTATATGAGACCCATTGTCCAGTTGGCAACCTAGCCATAAGTGGTTCATATCCAAGCTCACGTCTTTCGTTGATTCTTCTTTGACCGTTATAGTGACCGTTACCTCTAATGTTTCCGTCCATAGCATAAGCCCATAGACGATTAACTAAGATACCACTGAATACTTGTCTACCGATATACTCAGTTCTTAGCTGTTCAAAGATCTGTCTTCCATTAGGATGGTCAAGTGATAAGCCATGTCCTCTCAATGCTTTGTCAATTTGATCATCAGTTTTAGCGAAAATAGTATCTCCATATTTGTTAATACCTGGAATATTCGCTAGTGGTATATAAGAAAGAGCTAATCTCATTCCATTATCCCCTGATCTTGGAAACATCATTACAGGTTTCAGTGCTGGTACTGCAGTAGTCGCATCACTAAATATCTTTGATACGTTGGTATCTAGGTTTAAAGCTACTTCTCCAGTGGCATTCTTGACAGCAGCATCAGTAAGCATTCCCTTACTGTTAAACATAGATTTGTAGTGTTTCTCTTCAGCTATCTTCAACAAACCAGGAGTTACTTTTCCATGCTCAGTTAAGACCTCATCATAAGCTCTCATCCTTGCGTGCATAGTAGCCATATAAGATGTTGTATATCCATCAACCCCAGTCATACCAGTCATTGCAAAGCGTGAGTATCTGGTACGAGAGAAAGCATCCATAGTCTTAGCTGCGTCGTATTGCATCAACTGTCCTACGTCATCAGTCTTTCTCCAATGCTCTGCTACTCCATCTAATACAGTCCACTCTTGACCTCTTTGAGTTGAGAAATCTTTCCTGAATGAATCAATCATTGCATCAGGATCGTGATTTACCTTCTTAATGGTTTCCCACATGTATGTAAGAGCACGAGCATTAGTCTCCTGTACAGCTCCATACATATAGAACATCTTCTTAACCTTCTCAAGCTGTAAACCTTTAGCTGGTATCTGCCATATATGACCTAATACTGCATTTATAGGTTTGTTGGCTAACTCTTTACCATTACCAACTACAGCTCTTAGAGTAGATAATCCAGATAAGATATTGTTATAACCATATGACCATGTAGCCGTAGCAAACATATTCATCTGATCTCTCCTACCGTTAAAACCTTTAGGACTGACAATCATTCCTTTAGGATCTACTTGCTTAGCAGCCCACTCTAATAAACCAGCTTGTGTTCTTACCTCACCTTTTGACATTTCAAAAGCTATGGAAAGTGGTTCCATTAACTCTGGATGTGTATTTTCTAGCTTTTCTAATGTTTGAGTGAGTTGTCTAGCTTTAGCATGGAATGAATTTTCAGCTTGCTCTAGATTTCTAAGGATATTAGTTGTCTGCCTTGGACTCCTACTTAAGTTGTTGATATTACCTTTAAGAATATTACCTTGAACACCCCAAACATGTTGACTCATCCTGTACTCAGGATAAAGGATTGACATCTTTTGACGGATCATAGCGTTGATATGCTTCTGATCAGCAAAGCCTTTTAATGTTCTTTGAGCTTCAGAAATAGCAGATACTTCACCACCAAGTGTTTCCATCACTCGTGCAGTTGTTTCAGCTATAGGTCTACCAAGATATCTATCATTTAATATTTGATACGCAGCTAAAACAGCTTGTGATTCATCTTTACCTAAACTTGCTACCTTAAGACCATTACCAAAGTCATTCATATTAGCTTTATCGATAAACATCTTTTTCAATGTTTTACCATCAGCTGCATTAAGGTATTTAGATAACAAATTAAATGAGGCATCACTCATCATATGTCTGCTAATTTTGATACCTAATACTTGGGACTCAAAGTCTCCAGCTTTAAGTGACTTTTCTGCTAGATCAACTGTTATATCTCTAGCTTTACCACCAGCTTTTGCTACCTTTCTAATTACTGAGTCAGTTACAATCGGTATTGAATTACCTTTAGTTAGACCCATTTCATTAGTAGTAACGTCAACCATATTCTTGGCAACATTTCCAGGTCTTACTGACTGCCTTGCATTAGCTGAGTCATTAACAATGTTTGGGCTAACATCAGGATCAAGATCTAAATTAGTAGGATCTCGTTGCATCTTATCTACAGCTGCAGACTGAGCTTGCTTCTTAATTGTTTTAGTGTGGTAGGTGTCGAAGTGTTCGATATTCTCCCACCTATCTAAATCCTTAAGTAATTGAGTTTTCTCCGCTACGAACTGAGTTTGTTCTTTAGTAGTTAACATTCCAGAGGCAAAGATTTCATCAATCTCAGCTAGTCGTATTAACTTCTTAGGATCAGCAGCTTTAGAGATCTCATTGTTTTTATAAAGATTAGCTGCTTCGTCTTTAGCTTTGAAGAAGCCCATAATCTTCTTCTCCTTAGCTATATAAGCTTTGTTAAAAGCTCCTACTCCTTTCTTTATTAAAGGACCACCTCTTGTTAAAGCCCATCCAAGGACATTACCTACAACAGGAATACCTGCAGCTTCGAGTTGGTTTCTATATGTTGTTACCTCTGGAGAGTCACTATCTTTATTGATTAGAACCTCTGGTACTGGTATCCATCCTCGTGGACCAACGATATTAGGGAACATATCAACAGCTGTTTTGGTTAGTGTTTCATCTGTTTCACTAACATCTGCAGCTCCTGTAATTGCAACATCTGTACCAACTATCCCTAAGAATCTAGCTAGTTTTGGTGCTCTGGTAAGTAGGTTAGAAGCCATCTTACCCCCGTACATACCTGGGATAAGGAGTGATCCAAACTCTCTTGTACCTCTTAGAACATCACTATTGTTATAAGTGTGTTCGTCATACCAATCGTCTATCCGACCTCCACCTGGTAAATGTCCAATAACATCAAATACAAAGTCGGTAGCACCATCACCTAAAGAGTTAACTACTGAGCTAACACCTGGTCTTTTGGCATAATTGTTAATTATCAGTCCTCTTTCTAAAAAGTTCTTTTGTTTGAACTCTTCATAAGATTTACCTGTAAACTTCTGATGCCAATCTTCTCTGGCTTGATCTTTCTCGATACCAGCTGGCATCTGTCGCCATGCTCTTATACCAGAACGCATATCTTTCCAATGGTCACCACCTGTAGTTTGATTAGCTTGCTCATCAACTGTTATAGGTTGTAAACCATCTTCTTCTTTTATCTCTTCAGCCGAGGGGACTTGATAACTAGGTGAATAGCCTTGGCTGTTATCTACTTTTGGTTGTTGTCCCTCTTGCTCTCTATTTAATACGTCTAAAGCGTCTTCTGCCATTTAATATTCCTCTGTTACGAAGTGTTGATCATACGGATTCCAACTGAAATTGAGATCAGGGTTTTGTTTATAAGCTTCCATCACTCTGCTATAAACTACTGGATCAGTTATACGAAAGTTCGACATACTCATATCCGTAAAACTAACACTTGATGACATATCAAGGTCTGGTATTAGTGCTTGTATTGAAGCTAAAGTCTTAGCTGAGAATGGATTAGCTACTGTTTGGCTGATTACAGCTGTATACGGATTGTTTAACTCTGCATTAACTACAGGGTCTATATTTGATGGATTCCTTTTTGTGACATTGTAATCATCTATCCTTTGTACTTCATCTATGTCTTGTGCATACTTTATTCGGTTAGCAATGCCTAAATATCCAGGTGGTACACCAGCTAGTGCATAGTCCTGTGGAGTGATAGACATCTTTTGACTGAACTTAATCTTAGTACCAGCAGGTGTAGTCTCCTCAATAGCTAATTGATCATTAATCAACTCAGCAATAGATACATCATTATCTATTGAATACTTTCTCATCCAATCTGGAACTCGTATTGGTAATCCATCTCTAATGTCCTCAGCTATATTCTGCTTTGCCTCTAGTGTAAGAATCTTCTCTGTTTTCCAAGAGTCTTTATTCTTTAATAGTTCCTTACTAGAAGAGGTAGTCCAAGTTTCTCTAGCGTCAGGTCTAGGTTCAGATGCTGGAAAATTAGCATAACCACTTTGTGAGTCTTTACCTGTTTCAATCTGAGCATAGTCATCACCATCTTTGATAGTTGTGTGAACATCATCCCATGCATTTTTCATTGCCTCTTTGTATGTCGCACGAGTTCTATCTTTTGGTGGTACCTGATCGAGATAAACTTGGTATCTATCTAGTAGATGTACTTTAGCTTTCAGTACAGTACCTTCGAGACTAGGTATATCATTCCTATTTTTTTGAACGTACTCCTTACCTAATGCTTGTTTAAGCCTACTATCAAGTTCCTCTTCTATCTTCTTCTCATTAGTACCAGCCTTGGCTATTGATTGGAATATCTCTGTGAACTCTGCTTTAGCTTTTTCCCTGTCATCCTTAGTGAATCCAGGTGTATTATCTATCATCTCTAAAGCTTCTTCCCAGTCACCACTGTCAAATAAGTCTCTTACTTGTTGTAACTGAAGACCTTTTGTATATACACCTTCATCGAAGACACTATAAGATTCAATGATTCCAGATAGTTTACTGAAGCCATTTTGTTTAGCCCAGTCCATCAGCTTTAATCGCTCTTCTGATGTACCATCCCATGCTTGATCAGCTTTCTCTTGACCTACAGCATAGATACCAGTACCAGAAAGCCTATGCTTCATGTCTGCTATTTCTTGGGTTTCAATAAACTTATCTTTAGCGTTAGTTGAATCGACAACTTTCTTCTCTGCCTTAGCTCTCTCCTCTACTAAGAAGTCTCTAATACCTACATCTCTTGTACCGATAGTTGGAAATTGCTTCATCCAACCTTTCTTTAAGGTCTGTAGATCTAAGATTTCTTCTATTCTTTCAAATGGGATCTTGGTATCCTTAGCTATTTCACTAAGGAAACCTCTATATGCCTCTTGAGCATTAGGAAAAGTACCATCCTCTTTTCTAATAAATCTCCAACGTCTCGCTAAGCTGTCAACAGTTTCTTGACTCCAATCATTATTTGCTACAGCTAATTGATACATTGTATTGAACTGATGTTTAGACTGTCTATTGTCTTCAGTCAATGTCATCTCTCTCTTCTTAGAGTCGAAATGAGTGTTTATAGCTTGCTTTAGCTCTTGAACTTTTGGAGATAATGAGTTCTCCCAACCATACATCTCTAAAACTCGTTGCATATAAATTTGACGAATGTCATTTATATTGTCTGAAGTTATAGGTGTTGGGTTAGTCTCATCATTTTCATATGAAAGTATTAACTCACTAACTTGTTCTGGTATTAACGCTGTTTGTTTATCAGCGAATATCTCTTGATAAGCAGTTGAGTGTTTTGGAGATAAACCTAGATATTTTAATGGTAGTTTTTGATTACCTTTATATTCGAGTTGTATCTCCTCAGCTATATCTAGAGCATCTTCCTCACCAGCAGCTAAAGCTTCTTTAAGTAGATCAGCTCCTTCTTTTTGAGCTGCTAAATTACCACTTATCAAATCAGATTTGATCCGTTTTTCAGCCAGTTCGTTTAAACTCGTAGCAGTATCTGAAAG
>CENZ01017195.1_pt1 | contig 11171 bp, 14 predicted proteins | sample 361341 | NCBI WGS metagenome assembly CENZ01 (sample SAMEA2619782, study PRJEB7988) | marine metagenome | biome: marine biome (ENVO:00000447); feature: deep chlorophyll maximum layer (ENVO:xxxxxxxx); material: "saline water (ENVO:00002010), including plankton (ENVO:xxxxxxxx)" | depth 50 m
ACAATAAGTGTGAAAACTGTGATGTGCCATTCAAGACACTTTATAGAGTTAAATGGGAACTATTCCATTTGAGATGGATGCATATTTGCAAAAATTGTGGGAAACAGATTAGACAAGTTTATGGAGATGCACTTATCTATGGTGGAAATGCAAATTACCCTGTTGGTTTCTTTAATATTAGGAAAAGAATATTCAGACCAAAAGAAGACCCACCAAAACAATATTTCTTAATGTATAAGATAAGTGCTGCTTAAACATACCCCAAAAACTGATAACTATTCCCTAATCTATAAACAGTCTCTTTACCTTCCACAGATATTTTGGTTAAAATAATATAATGATAAAATTATTTTTTATTAAAATCTTAACTTTACTTATTTTAGCAATATTCCCTTTTGTTAGCTTTGCTTTTAATGAAAGTCATCTTGAAAAACTTAAGTCCTTAAATGAATGCTCGCAATGTGATTTGATTTCTGCAATCCTTACTAAAGAAAGTCTAAAAAACGCAGTTCTCAATAATGCAAATCTTAGTAAAGCAAATTTAACAGATACAAAACTCCATAGGGCAAACCTGCAAGAAGTAAATCTCAGTGGAGCAGATCTTTCACAAGCAAATCTTACAAATGCAAATCTTACAAACGCAAATCTTATTAAAGCCAAACTCAGATTTTCACAACTCTATAATGCCAATCTGTCAAAAGCAAATCTTACAGATGCAGATTTTTCAGGAGCTAAACTCGTAAGTGTAAATCTTATAGGTGCATCTCTTGTAAATACAAATTTTACAAATGTAAATCTTACAGATGCAGATTTAACTAATGCCGAAATGAGAGATGTGAATACTGATAATGCTATTCTTTGTAGAACTAAAATGCCTTGGGGATATGAAAACGGAGGGTGTTAATAAAAAGCAAAGATAATTTTCCACTACTACAACGGAGAGCATTTGATTTGAACTTTCCTAAGCCATTATAGTGTTTTATGGAAAACCTAAAAACTAATAAAGATGAAAATAAACGTTAGATAGGTATTATACTCCTATAAAGTTGTAAATTTTTCTAATTTACATAATTACATACAGATTTAAGGATTACTGATTGTGCCGAGTTAGGATGAGGATACTGCCAGTCTTTTTCTTCCGGCTCTTCCACTTGACCAACTCCACCACCCATTGGTTCTTTGTAAAAATAAAAACGCAAAAACTTATAACGAAATGTTTTGCAATCTCCCTGTCTATGTAATTTTGCAGATAAATGACCATACTGAGTTTGTTTCAGGTAATCAGTCAAATCCCACCAATAAACAAAACCATCAACATTTTTTATTCTCTCAAAATCCACATAAAAGGAGATACCATCTTCAAGTTCAACTACCTTAGTCCATTTTGCATAAGAGTTGAGTGTGAATATTAAATTCATTAGTATTACAGTTATAGTAACCAGTTCTCTCATATTTAATTGCTATCATAAAATAAAAATTTATGGAATTGGTCGTGCATCTGAATTAGAAATGATATTTTGAGATAAAGAAATTAATATCAAATTAGGAGAAATAAATGGAGCTTTGGTTTGAAATAGTAGTATGTGCATTATTGCTTTCAATCTCAATAAGTACATATTCAATATATAATATTATGAAAAATGATTTTGTATCAAATCAGATTTGGAACGAATTAAAAAAGATACAATCAGAATTAGAAAAAAAGAAAATTATGAAGTTAAATTAAAATTATGGAAATAGAGGAAAAAGAGTGGTTGAGAAGAGAAAATCATTTTCTTAGAGAAAAAATTGAACAACTCAACAATGAAATAAAAGACTATAAAAAATACATTGAAGAAATTACAAAAAAATTAGATGAATATGAAAAAAATTAAATTTCTATCTATATTTTTAATCTTTTTTTCATCAGTAGCATTGGGCGACGATAAATATACATTAATAGTCATGCTAGGTGATAAATTATTGGATAAAAATATTTACTTTAAAGATAAAAATAAATGTACTTACTTTGCCAATAAAATGAATAACCATCCCCCAATACCTAATAAAGAAGGTAAGATGGAAAAAATGAAGGCTTATTGCAAATTAGTTAACACTTCAACAGAAATTCCTAAATTGAAACAAGAGCAAATTTAATACTCCATAACATATAAAATTTAAATTTTTAGATTTATAAATCTATTTGAAAATTGAACTAAGAATAGTTTCTATTATCTTAATTATATGAATATTGAAAGTGTCATTTTATCAAAATTAATATTTTTATCTTGCTTGCACTCAGGTTTATTTTTTCTTTATTTGTACTTAAAATCTTTCAAAATCTTTTATATCATTTTTTTAATATCAATTTACTTTTTTCTTACATGGTTAATAAATTTTTTTTTCTGGGAAAATAATTATAAAACATTTTATATATTTAATGCATCATTAATAACAATTACTTATTTTGAGTTTTCGATTATTTTAGAGAAATATTTTTTCAGAGATTTTCTCGAAAATTCACTTCCTTACCTCATAAATTATATTATAAGTCTTACTCTTATGATTAATGCTGCTTACTTTACTCTAATGATCGTCTATAATGTATTTGGATAAAATTTTAGAAAAAAATTTAATAACTTTGTGACTATATAAAAAATGATACAGGTATAACAATTTAATTATGTATGACATTATTTCCATTATTTTAGCTATACTAATAATTTGCCTTTTTATTTATGTAGTTTTTACTGATGGCTGGAAAATCATAAATATCTTCATAAAGAAAGTATTTAGTAAAAAAAACTCTAGAAATTGAAACTGAAATTAATTAATCAAAACTTACTTAGCGCCTGTATCAAGAGATATAGTTATAGGTATCCAGTATATGTTAAGTTAATTTCTTGAAACGATTATTAACAAATTAAATATATTAAAATTCTAATCTAGCTTATCTATATCGACTTTCTTAATTTCACCTATAGACTTATGTACTTTCCAGTTTTTCATTGACCCATCAACTTTGGCCAACCATAATTTTAGATTTCTCATATAATTCTTTACAAATGGCATCATTGTAAACCTGACTGTTAGGGCTTTTCATAGGCCAACCGCCAAGTCTACTTTCCTTGTCTTTATAAATACCCACTTGACTAAAAAAACTTCCTGAATGATTAGGTACGCTGTCATCTAAGAGGCAATGTAAGGTTGTCTGAGTTCCAGGCCATGTTTTCATCATTCCTGCTATTGTTAACAAAGGTTTCAAAAGTATATTTTGAAAAAAAACTGGCATTGTATTTTTTATAAGTGGAGTTTGAACCCAACCTGGATGAATACTAACAGACGTAACATTAGATTTTTTTAATAAAATTGCTAAATGCCTTGAATAAAGAACTTGAGCAAGTTTAGATATGTTATAAGCAGTAATTCTAGAATATTTATTTTTTTCAAAATTCAAGTCATTTAAATCAATGGAAACTCTATCATGCATTACGCTAGATGTATGGATAATTCTTGATGACTTTGATTTCTTTAAATATGGCAAAAGAAGCTCTGTTAAAAGAACATGACCAAGAAAGTTTACTCCAAAATGGAATTCAAACCCATCAACTGTTTCTTGCTTAGGCACGTGCATTACAGCAGCATTATTGACCAGACCATCAAGTTTAGTAAATTTTTTTGTAAAGCTGTTAACAAATTCCTTAACAGATTTTAGAGATGTTAAATCAAGATGAATAAAATGAATTTCTCTGTTTTTAGTTTCTAGAGATATTTCTTCATTGATTTTTTTTGCGAGCTTTATATTTCGTGAGGCACATATAATGGTAGCAGATTGTTTTGCTAGTTGCCTTAGAGTTTCAAGTCCTATACCTGATGTAGTGCCTGTGATAATATAAATTTTTCCTAAAAGGTTTTTTTTAAAATTCTCTTCTGAGCACATTAAAACTTTTGCCATATTGTATCCCCTTTAGTTTTATTATATAAATAATCACTTTTTTCTCAATTACACTTTTTTATTAAAACACTTACAATTTTTTAAATTTTGAGTTTAAGTTTTTAATTAATATTAAAAGTTAGGTATAAAAATGAAAGTAAAGAATCTAACTGTCACTAATCATATTCTTACTGTGAATTGGATGGATGATTCATACTCAGAATTTCCAACCATTTGGCTTCGTGATAATTGCCCCTCTGGTCTACATCCAGATACTAATGAACGCTTAACTGACTTATTGGAAATTGATGAAAAACCAGTTCTAATTACAGCTGAAATTATTGGAAAAAATATAAATCTTGAATATGAAGATGGTTATAAAAGTCTTATGCCAATATCCCTGATTGATAAACATCGTCCAGGTCTACCTGTTTCTGATCCAGGCCTTGTTTCGTTCCAGCTTTGGAAAAAAGATCTAACAGAAATAAATATTATTCGTCATAAGGCGTCACCTATTATTTCTGACGATTTAGCGCTTAAGAACTGGATGGATGATACAGCTAGAATTGGGCTGACAATAATAGATCATCTAGATTATCATACTGAAGCTGGTGAAGAGATTGCGAAGAGGATTGGATTTTTACGTGTCACAAACTTTGGATCTACTTTTGAAGTCTTGAATAAACCTGACCCAAATAATTTAGCTTATACTTCAGTAAGACTTCCTCTTCACACCGACTTACCTAATCAGGAAGTACCTCCAGGGTACCAATTTTTACATTGTTTGGCTAATGACGCGATAGGAGGTGAGTCACTGTTTGCAGATGGATTTGCTATGGCAGAAGACCTCAGAGCTGAAGACCCTAAAGCTTTTGATTTACTTAGTGAAGTCAGTATTCCTTTCCGTTTTCATGACCATACTGCAGATATTAGAATTCACAGACCCGTTATAACTCTATGTTCAAAAGGTGAAGTAATTGAAATCCGATATAATGCGCACTTGGCAGGCATTTTTGATATGCCGGTTGATGTAATGCCAGATTATTATCAAGCCTACAGGAGTTATATGAACAAAACACGAGATTCTAAATATCACCTCAAAATCAAATTAAAAGCTGGTGAGATGGTTGTCTTTGACAATAGACGTATTTTACATGGCAGAGAATCATTTGATCCATCTACAGGTTTTAGGCACCTTCACGGTTGCTATGTTGATCGAGGTGAGTTCGTTTCACGTCTTCGGCTTTTAAACAGTTCTTTCTGAATTCTATAATTTCTTTATAATTTACTCTAAAAATTCTTGTAGAAGATAAAATTAAATTATATGAATTATGAAAATATTTTTACATAATTTAGAGTTTTAACATGTTTGAATCTGAACCTCTTTTTGAGCAGTTTTGCTTTGCCTTAGCATCTTTTGAAAGCTCTCGACACATATATCGAAGGGAACATGGACCTGGGCAAGTACGACGGCTTTTCAATACTAAGTTTACAGCGTTTGAACTTCGTCGTTATATGATGAACTTCTATTTTTCTAAAGGAAGTTTCACAATTTCAGAACTTGTTGAAGCATCCGATTTTAGCCGTCCAACAGTTAATTCCACTGTTCATGATGCATTGAAACTTGGATATCTAGAAGAGCTGTCAGGTTCAAAAGATCGTCGACGTCATGATTATCGTCCTACAAAGCCAATGCTTGATGCCTGGCGCAATTATTGTAATGCACTTCTTGTAAACCCTAAGTTTTCACATGCACTGAAACTTGCTCAAACACTTATTTCAATGCGTGACCTCGAAGTACAGTTTTCGAAAAAAAATATGTAAAAATTTTTAACCTTTTTTACTATTTTACTCCGTGCTACAAAAAATTTATTGGGCAAATAGTCTAAATTAATTAACTACTTGTACCTTCATAATAATTTGTTGTCTGGGAGGACTTCTTGCTAGATTTGGTTGAACCAAAATTACAATATGTACCATACAAAGATGGACAAATTGCATATCGTGAAACAGAAGGTACAGGATCAGCTCTATTTCTCCTTCATGGTATGAATGGTAGCAGTAAGAGTTGGTCTAATTTATATTCTTCACTTGGTAAATTATTTAGGGTCATTGCCTGGGATGCTCCAAGCTTTGGTGCATCTGATGTTTTTGGTGACAATATACAAGAATATAAAAATGCAGCTAAAGCTTTAATATCGAAATTAAATATTGAAGATTTTGTTGTTCTTGGTCATTCAATGGGAGGATTAGTAGCAGCTCAGATTGCTGCTGACAAAGATCTTTCAATCGCAGGTTTAGTATTGTCATCATCTCACTTAGGGTTTGGACGTCCCAAGGGTGAAGAATTAATGCCACGTTATGAAAAACGAATAGAAATTTTTAATAACAAAAATACAGATATATCATTCAGAATTGATAGAGCAAAGTTCAATTCACCGAAGGGTACCAATGAAAATGTAATTCAGTTTCTGGCAAATGTTTCAGCAGATGTACGAATGGAAAGCATTCGTGACGGAGGTCGTATGAGCCAAGAAACTGATAATAAAATCATCTCATCGGAAATTAAGGTTCCTATTCTCATTTTATCTGGTGGACAAGATACTATAATTTCGACTGAAATGCACTCTGAGCTAGTTACAGCTTTCCCAAGAGCGCAACAAGTCGTTTTCCCGAAGGCGGGTCATGCCTCTTACGCTGAATATCCTGAGCTCTTTAATGAGCAGGTTAGAGAGTTCTCTGAGAAAGCATGTGATTTAAAGCTACCCTCTTCAAAACAAAATAAAGAAAACATTAATGAAAGGAAGAATAAATGAAAATATCTTTTTTAAAGTCATTGGCATTTATTGCCACAATGGCATCTGGACTTGGGTTTTTGACAAGTTCTGTGATGGCAGGTGATCTTAAAGTAGCTCTTGCTGCAGAACCTACATCTATGGATCCGCATTATCAAAACTTGACTATAAACAACTCGTTCTCGACGCAAGTGTATAATGCACTTGTTCTACAGGATGTTAACCAGAAATTAATTCCTGGTCTTGCGGAATCTTGGAAGCCAGTAGGTGATAGTTCTTGGGAGTTTAAGTTAAGAGCCGGTGTTAAATTCCATAATGGAGCGGCATTCACTGCTGAGGATGTTGTTGCAACAATGAAGCGTGCAGCAAATGTCCCTAATAGCCCCTCAAGTTTTGCAACTTTTATAAAGGGTAAGGAATTTGAAATTATTGATGATTTGACACTTCGAGTATCTACAAAGAAACCTGATCCTTTTACTCCAAACGACATGTCAAGAATTGCAATTATTGATTCAGCATTTGTAGATGCTACCACTGAGGATTTTAATACTGGTGTCGCTTCTTTTGGGACTGGCCCATTTACTCTCACTAAATGGTTGCCAGGTGACTTAATTGAAATCGCTCGGAATGATAACTATTGGGGAAATCCCGTAGAGTGGGATAATATTATTATTCGCCCTATTAAAGATGGTACAACTCGAACAGCAGCGCTTATTGCTGGTGATGTAGATTTTATTGAACGTGTTGCACCTTCAGACTTACCTAACCTGGAAAAGCGTGATGGAATATCTGTTTTTAAATCTGTATCTAATCGTCTTTTATACTTAACTCTTCATATGACAGATGACCCTATTAAACCATATGTTACAGATTTTAATGATAATCCAATAGCTTCCCCTTTTAAAGATATTCGCATGAGAAAAGCAGTATCTTTCGCCATTAATCGACAAGCTATAGCAGATCGTGTGATGGATGGCCTTTCCTCACCTGCAGGTCAGTTTTCTCCTGAAGGTTATATTGGTTATTCGTCTAATCTAAAGGCAGATGGCTATGACCCAGCACGTGCAAAAGAGTTAATGGCAGAAGCTGGGTACGGTGATGGTTTTAAACTGACTGTTCATGGGCCAGCTGGTCGTTATGCAAATGATACTAGAATTCTTGAAGCTATTGCTCAGATGCTATCAAGTATTGGAATCGAAACTACTGTTGAGACTATGCCAGCTTCCGTATTTTTCAAAAGGTTTGCTCGTGGTGGTCCTGATAAAAAACCTGAGTTTACCGCGGCTATGTCTGGATATGCTAATGGATCAGGCGAACCCTCACATCCACTAAGAATATTCATTCACACTAAGCAAAAAGAACGTGGTTACGGTCCTGGTAATAGAAATGGGTACAGTAACAGCGAAGTAGACAAGCTAATTGAAGATGGACGTGCTTCTATGGATATTGCTAAAGGTGAAGCAGCCTTTATTAAAGCAACTGAAATAGCAATGCAGGAATACGCTCTCCTTCCAATTCATCACGTGGTTGCTACATGGGCTGCTCGCGATGGTATTGCATATGAAAATGGCGCTTTAGATAGTACATTTTTACACTATATTAGTTCGCAAAAATAAATTAAGTTTGGCCTGCTGATTTATCAGCAGGCCAAACAGTAAAAGGAGCAACTTATCTTATCATTTGTTCTTAGACGTATTATGCAAAGCGTGATCGTTTTGTTTGTTATGTCGTTGATTGTATTCTCTATGATTAATCTTGTTGGCGATCCTGTCGACATGCTAGTAAATCCAGAAAGCCTTCCTGAGGAGATTGAACGTGTTCGCCGTGACTTTGGACTTGATCAACCTGTACATATTCAATATTGGAAATTCTTACAGGGTGCATTATCCGGAGATTTAGGTAACTCTTTTATTTTTGGTAGACCCGCACTTTCACTTATAGCTGAGAGGTTTCCTGCAACGTTTGAACTTGCAACCTGCGCGCTTATTATTGCAGTGACTGTAGGATTGCCTTTGGGAGTATACGCAGGCTTAAATCCTAATGGATGGGGATCAAAAATAATAATGAGTAGTTCAGTTCTTGGAATCTCGATTCCAACATTTTGGCTGGGTCTCATGATGATAATTGTTTTTTCAGTAATTCTAGGTTGGCTTCCAGTATCAGGTCGAGGAGAAATCGGCTCTTTTTTGGGTCTAGAGAGTAGTGTATTTACTTTAGATGGATTAAGTCACTTAATAATGCCAGCAACTAATCTAGCACTTTTTAAAATTGCAATGGTTATTCGTTTGGCACGAGCTGGTACAGTTGAAGTAATGTCTTTGGATTTTATTAAGTTTGCACGTGCAAGGGGTTTGCCTCCTCTTAGAATAGTTCGTTTTCATCTTTTGCCTAATATTCTTATTCCAATCATTACAGTCTTAGCGATTGAATTTGGAACATTGATAGCTTTTGCAACTGTAACAGAAACAATATTTGCCTGGCCAGGGCTCGGAAAACTTGTTATTGATGCAATTGTAAATCTTGATCGTCCAATTGTTGTTGCTTACCTATTATTCGTAGTCACTCTATTTTTAATTCTTAATTTATTAGTTGATATACTTTATGCAGCACTAGACCCTAGGGTTCGTCTTCAAGGAGATGATAAATGACTGATCATCAAGTAAGAACTGAAGAAAAATATTCAAAAATTTTGTTAGCAAACATTTATAAACCAGCAACATTGATTTCAATTCTGTTGCTAATTTTTATTGTTAGTTGTGCAATTTTTGCTCCTCTCATTGCACCGACAAACCCATATGATTTATCAGTAGTAAGTATTATGGACTCCAGACTTGCTCCAGGTGAACAAATGTTTAACGGAACAGTCGCATGGTTGGGAACTGATGGAGCTGGACGCGATGTTTTGAGCGCTATTATTTATGGATTACGAACTAGTTTGGTAGTAGCCATTAGTAGTGCACTTATTGCATTAATTGTTGGACTAGTAGTAGGATTAATCGCTGCATACTTTGGTGGTCAGTTTGATGCATTTCTAATGCGAATTGTAGATATACAATTATCTTTTCCAGCAATTTTAGTTGCCCTAGTTTTATTAGCATTGTTAGGTAAAGGTATTGATAAGGTTATAATCGCTCTTGCAATTGTTCAATGGGCAATTTATGCAAGAACAGTCAGAGCTGCTGCTATTGTAGAACGAAGAAAAGAATATATAGAGGCAGCTACTTGCCTGGGGTTGAGTAATTTACGGATTATTTGGAGACATCTATTACCAAATAGTATATCTCCACTTATTGTTTTGGCAACTCTACAAACTGCTCACTCTATATCTATTGAGGCTACACTTAGCTTTCTTGGAGTAGGGGTGCCTATAACACAGCCCTCATTGGGGTCACTTATTTCAAATGGTTTTGATTTCATTCTTTCTGGAGCCTATTGGATTACTTTTTTCCCAGGAGTTATGTTACTTGCAACTGTTGCTGCAATTAATATTTTTGGAGATCAACTACGCGGGATTTTAAATCCACGGTATACTAAATGAAAATCAAAAATATAAATTTTTTGATAGTATTTCAATGTGTATTTACAATTTTTTTTAAAAGTTATAAATCTGAAAAATTAAAAGTAATATTGAGATGAGTAATCTTTTAGATATTACTGGTCTAGATGTAAGTTTCCCTTCCCAGGTTGAGACAATATTGGCAGTTCGAGAAGTTTCATTTACTTTAAAGCCGAGTGAAGTTTTAGGAATAGTTGGAGAAAGTGGAGCAGGTAAATCTACAATAGGTAATGCAATCATTAACCTTTTGGAGCCCCCTGGAGAAATCACAAAAGGAAAGATTTTATTCCAGGGTCAAAATTTAAGAGATCTCAGCGATAAGGAAATGCGAGATATCCGAGGTAAAAAAGTAGGAATGATCTTTCAAGATCCTCAGACTTCTTTAAACCCATTAATGACAATAGGTGACCAGCTTATTGAAACTATAAATAAAAGTGCAAATCTTTATGGGCGATTAGCTATTGATAAAGCTATTGAGCTTCTGAAATCTGTAGGAATTGATAAGCCTGAGGTAAGACTTAAATCTTATCCTCATCAATTCTCTGGAGGAATGCGCCAGCGTGTTGTTATAGCTTTGGTGCTTGCTGGTGAACCTGATTTAATTATTGCTGATGAACCAACAACAGCTCTTGATGTATCAATTCAAGCTCAGATCCTTGATCTTATAAAAAAACTCTGTAGGGAACGCAATTTAGGTGTAATTATTATAACACATGACATTGGAGTTATAGCTAATATAGCTGATCGTGTTTCAGTTATGTATAACGGATCAATAGTTGAAACTGGTGAAGTGCGTCAAATACTTACTAAACCCACTCATAAATATACCAAAAGTTTAATTGCAGCGGTGCCGCGTGGTAATAGGAAAGTTGAGAGATTTAAATCTATTGACTACATTGAAGGTGGA
>CENZ01058790.1_pt1 | contig 11148 bp, 7 predicted proteins | sample 361341 | NCBI WGS metagenome assembly CENZ01 (sample SAMEA2619782, study PRJEB7988) | marine metagenome | biome: marine biome (ENVO:00000447); feature: deep chlorophyll maximum layer (ENVO:xxxxxxxx); material: "saline water (ENVO:00002010), including plankton (ENVO:xxxxxxxx)" | depth 50 m
GCTAGTGCAACTCCAAACTTGTGCAATAACGTCAAAATCGGACTCCAAAAGTGCCTGTGCCGCGATAACTTCAAGCAATATGGTGCCGCTGCCGAGAAGTTGAACTCTTGGCGCCTTTTTTAATTTTGTTTTGGGGCTAGGCAATTGATGCATTCCGCGCACAATCCCTTCTTCTGCGTCCTTTGGCAGCTCTGGGTGCGCATAATTTTCATTCATAACTGTGATGTAGTAGAAGACATCCTCTTGATCCTGATACATTCTTCGGAGCCCGTCTTCAACGATAACGGCTAACTCATAGGCAAACGTCGGGTCGTACGAAATACAATTCGGGATCGTGCTCGCAAGCAAGTGACTGTGTCCATCTTCATGCTGTAATCCTTCGCCATTTAAAGTTGTTCGTCCTGCTGTCCCGCCCAGTAAAAATCCTCTCGCCCGCTGGTCACCAGCGGCCCATGCTAAATCCCCGACCCGTTGAAAGCCAAACATGGAGTAGTAGATATAAAAAGGGATCATTGAGATTCCATGCGTCGAGTAGGAGGTCGCCGCCGCAATCCATGAGGACATTGCTCCAGCTTCATTGATGCCCTCTTGAAGAATTTGACCGGTTTTATCTTCTTTATAAAACATTAATTGATCGGCATCTTCAGGCGTATAGAGTTGACCTACTGAGGACCAGATGCCGAGTTGCCTAAACATGCCTTCCATTCCAAATGTGCGTGACTCGTCAGGCACAATGGGCACGACGCGTTTGCCTAATGTTTTGTCTTTAACTAGTATGCCAAGAATTCGAACAAAGGCCATTGTTGTGGAGAATGTTCGATCGCCAGAATTTTTTAACAACGCATTGAATGCTGAAATTTCTGGAGTTTTAAGCGTGTCCCCTTTTTTTCTTCGAGTAGGTAAATATCCACCGAGAGCTTCTCGACGCTCATGCATATATTTTGCTTCTGCGGAGTCCTCTGGGAACGTAAGATAGGGGATGTCGTCTATATCTTTGTCCTCAATGGGTAATTTAAATCGATCTCGGAAATCTTTCAATGAGGTCGTTCCCATTTTCTTTTGTTGATGGGTTATGTTTTGGGCTTCCCCAGCGGTTCCCATGCCGTAACCTTTGATCGTCTTAGCAAGGATGACAGTGGGTTGGCCGGTATGGTTTACGGCTGTCGAGTATGCAGCGTAAATTTTATAAGGGTCGTGGCCGCCACGGTTTAGGCGCCACACATCGTCATCAGACATGTTTGAGACCAGTTCTTGTGTCTCAGGATATTTACCAAAGAAATGTTTCCTAACGTATGCTCCGTCTTTAGCTTTGTATGTTTGATATTCACCATCAACGGTCTCATCCATTAGTTTGAGCAACATACCATTCGTATCTCTTGCAATTAATGAGTCCCAGTACGAACCCCATATGAGTTTTATTACATTCCAGCCTGAGCCTCGATAGTCGGCTTCAAGCTCTTGGATGATTTTGCCATTGCCTCGGACCGGGCCGTCCAGTCGTTGTAAATTACAATTTACAACGAAGATCAAGTTATCCAATTTTTCTCGAGCGGCAATCCCGATTGCGCCAAGCGTTTCAGGCTCATCACTTTCTCCGTCGCCGATAAAGCACCAAACTTTTCTCCCTTCCGTATTTGCTAATCCCCGATCCTGTAAGTACTTCATAAACCGAGCTTGGTAAATTGCCATTATTGGACCTAATCCCATGGACACTGTGGGGAATTGCCAGAAATCCGGCATGAGCCAGGGATGGGGATAAGACGATAAGCCGTCCCCATCAACTTCTTGCCGATACTTGTCCATTTGTGCCGCAGTTAAGCGGCCAAGCATAAACGCTCTGGCATAGACGCCCGTTGCAGAGTGTCCTTGTGCAAAGATTAAGTCCCCACCGTGAGTGTTCGAGGGAGAATGCCAAAAGTGATTGAAGCCTACATCGTAAAGTGTCGCAGCTGAAGCAAAACTCGCAATATGTCCGCCCACGTTTGTGTTTTTATTGGCCCTTAGTACCATTGCTGCGGCGTTCCACCGAACATAGCTGCGGATTCTCCCCTCAATTTCGTGGTTACCGGGTGATTTGTCCTCTTTGGAAGGGGGAATAGTGTTTATATAGGCGGTATTCGCGGTATATGGGAGGAAAGCTCCAGAGCGACGGGCTTTTTCAATTAACTGTTCTAGTAAAAAGTGTGCTCTGTCAGGCCCCTCGGTGTTTAAGACGCCTTTTAGGGCGTCGAGCCACTCTCGGGTTTCTTGGGGGTCTTGGTCATACGCCGCCATTTGATTTCCTTTTGTTGATTATTCAGCCCGAAAATATATCCTGTCTAAATTTACGTTTCCATATTAAGAAATTATACAAGATGGTTTATATTTTTAGGCTAATTTCAGCTTATATATTCTTTTTTAGAATATATAAGCTGAAATTTAAGGAATAAATGGTAAATCTTTCTAATCTTTGCTCTTAGGCAACCGCCCCATCAGATAGAATTCATCATTTGCGCGCATTTCAATAAGATGAGCCATTCGATTAGATAGCGCGAAAAAAGCGGTTATCGCGCCAATATCCCAAATTTCGTCCTTACCAAAACCATAATCCTCTAATAACTTGTGATCACCTGACGTGATAGTTTCTGGGTTACGCGCTAACTTCACAGCGAAATTGAGCATTATCTTTTGTTTATCTGTTATGTCCGCCTTTTGGTGATCGATAGCAATTTGATCGGAGATCAAAGGGTCCTTTTGGTAAATCCGTAAGATTGCGCCGTGTGCTACAACACAATAGAGGCATTGATTGACGCCACTCGTCGCAACTACGATCATTTCCCGTTCGGCTTTGCTGAGTTTGCCGTCCCGTAACATCAGTGCGTCATGGTAGGCGAAAAATGCTCGGAATTCCTCTGGCCGATGAGCTAGGGTCAAAAAAACGTTAGGTATGAATCCCGCCTTCTCTTGGACCCCAAGAACCTTTTCCCGAATATCTTCCGGCAATGAATTAATTTCAGGAATGGGATAGGAACTAATCAGTTTTTCCGTCATTGTTGGCCATCTCGAAGCTTAGTTGGACAATTACTTTTAATCATATTTTCTTCGATCGTCAATAACCTTCCCGTCACGCGGCAACGAATTGGTCGGTACGAAGTTAACCGCCCCCCTTAGTTTGGTCAGTTCTTTAAGTGTTATAACGATTGATGCATTTAGCTCCAATTTATCCGTGGCACCTTCACATTCGAGTGTCATAACGTCATTATGCTGAGTGTCGTGAGCAACATTTAGGCGAGCATACTGAATTTCTGGATGTCTTTTCACCACAGCGTTAATCTGTTCGGGGTGAACGAACATCCCCTTAACTTTCGTCGTTTGATCAGCTCTGCCCATCCAACCTTTAAGCCGACGATTGGTTCGCCCACATGCGCTGACTCCAGGAATGAACATAGATAGGTCACCTGTTCCAAACCGGATCAATGGATAAATATCTGAGAATACCGTCACCACTACTTCTCCTACTTCCCCGTCCTCTACCAGATCATCACTGCCAGGACGCACAATCTCGACAAGCACACCTTCGTCGATGATGAGCCCCTGGTCGGGTAATGTTTCGTAAGCAATGAGCCCAACATCTGCTGTAGCATAAGTTTGGCAAATCTCAATACCACTATTTTGAAACAATTTTCGAGCGCTGGGTAAAAGTGCTTCACCGCCAACAATGCCGCGCTTCAGACTACTGAGATCGAGGCCTAGCTCGTTTCCTTTTTCTAAAAGTATCTTCAGGAACGAAGGCGTACCCGTATAGACGTCTGGCCGAATTTCGGCAATCGTTTGCACTTGTAACTCTGTCTGTCCGACTCCTGCTGGGAAAACCGCACAACCAAGCGCTCGTGCCCCTTCATCCATCATAAAGCCTGCGGGCGTAAAGTGATAGGAGAATGTGTTGTATACCAAACTTCCACATCTAACTCCCACTGAATAAAGCGCACGTTTGACGCGCCAAAAGTCCTCATTAACCGCTTGAGGTTCATAAATTGGTCCGGGTGAGGAAAATAATCTTGCGAGGCTACTTAACGGTGCTGTCGTTAAACCACCGAAAGGAGGGGCCTTCCCTTGAATGGCTTTCAAATCGGTTTTTCGTGTAACCGGAATCTGACAAATCGAATCCCGGTCCACGATGGATTCGGGATCAATATTTTTTAGGCGCTCTTTAAAATAATCCGAGTTAACCTGGGCGTGTTGAACTTGTTTTTTAAATCGCTGGATCAGATCGGTTTCACGATCGACCTCTGAACGGGTTTCAGATGAATCCAGGAACGAGTTCGCTTCACTCATGAGTACTCCTTAATCTAAATGGGTTTGAGCGATAATATTTTTCGCGCGATTGAAGATCTATAATTTTAGGCAAGCCATCGTTTTCGACGTCTATAATGCTTTGCATCCCGAAAGCTTTTGCGTCCTGCGCCAGATATACCAAGATAGAATTCTTTCACATCTTCATTGTTGGCTAATTCGTTTGCTGGACCGTCCATAACAATTCGACCGTTTTCGAGAATATACCCATAGTCTGCGTGACGAAGCGCGACAGTTGTATTTTGTTCGGCTAGAAGAAAACTAACATTTTCTTTTTTATTGAGATTTTCAACAATCTCAAAAATTTCCGAAACAATTTGCGGCGCAAGACCCATCGAAGGCTCATCAAGCAAAATCATTTTAGGTTTCGCCATAAGTGCACGTCCTACCGCTGTCATTTGTTGTTCTCCACCAGAGGTGAAGCCCGCTAAACTCGATCGTCGCTGTTTAAGTCTGGGGAAATAGTTATAAACCTTCTCTAGACTATCAGCGATTTCTCTTCTGGAGGCTGTGCGAGTAAATGCGCCAGTGAGCAAGTTTTCTTCTATTGTGAGGTGAGCAAAGCAATGTCTTCCCTCCATTACTTGAACAATGCCTTTTTTAACAACAGTCGATGGGTTCAGTTTATCAATTCTCTCATCTTTAAAAATAATCGATCCTTTAGTCACGTCACCGCGTTCCGCCTGTAATAAATTAGAAATAGATTTAAGGGTTGTTGATTTGCCAGCGCCATTCCCTCCGAGAAGTGCGACGATCGATCCCTCAGGAACGTCTAGAGAAACGCCTTTGAGCACAAGAATGACGTGATCGTAAATGACCTCGATGTTTTTAATCGAAAGTAAATTTGCGTTTTGAGTCATTGCCGCCATTCCTAATCTCCGGTAAGTAGTGGTGTTCTTTTAGCTATCACATGCGCTCGCATCGAGACCCGCCTCTTTAGCGTAGGTATCAGAAGCACTTTTCACCATTGGTTGAAGTACTGCATCATCAGCGCTTATCCAGTCTGTAGAATATTCCCAAGATTCACCATTCCAACGATGAAGTCGCGCTGCTCGTTTTCCTTCGTGATCAGAGCAACTTAAGTTTACCGGATACATATATCCTGAAAGGCCAAGGTCTTGAATATCCTGTTCCGAAATATTAAGGTTTTCTATTCCCCACCGTACTTGTTCACCGGTCAGTGGTTTTTCCCCGTATTTTGATTGCGCTGTGCGAATGGACTCCACGACTAGAGCGGCGTTTAATAGCCCAACGTTGTATAACACCTCGCCGACACCTTCTCTTTCTCCGGAGCCTAAACCTGCATCGTACAAGTAGCTGAGGATATCTTTGTGGACTTGGGCTTGACCAGATGAGATCATGGAAACCGCCTGGTAGCCTATAGCGTCAGCCGCAGCAGGTCTAACGTCTGGCTCGGCGCCCGCCCACCAAATCCCGTAAATTTGATCTCGGGGATATCTGACCCCTGTAGCTTCTTTGATCGCTGTAGAGTTCATAACGCCCCAACCCCATAAAAGTACATAGTCAGGTTGTTCTTTTCTAATATTAATCCAGGCTGATTTCTGCTCTACCCCCGGATGGGTGACCGGAAGTTTTAGGAGTTCGAAATTATGCATGCTCGCGCGCTTTTCGAGCAAAGGGATCGGCTCTTTACCGAATGGAGAATCGTGATACACCAAGGCGATCTTTTTACCTTTAAGGTTATCTAGTCCGCCATTTATATTCCCCAGGTGGGTGATTAAGACATCTGCCGCAGTCCAATACGTGCCATAGATCGGAAAATTCCAAGGAAAAACACCGCCGTTACGAGACTCAGATCGCCCGTACCCCATAGTAATCAGAGGTATTTTGTCGACAGGTGCTTTCTCTGTGATTGCAAATGTCGCGCCAGTAGACATTGGGTTAAACACGGATGCACCAGTCGGGCCTTTGCCTTTGAGTCGCTCATAACATTCAATACTTCTCGCAGTCGCGTAACCCGTCTCGCATTCTTCAAAGCTAATTTTGACTCCATTAATGCCACCATCTCTAGCGTTTATTACTTTTAAATACTCGGTGAAACCGTTGGCAACCGGCATTCCATTCGGTGCGTAAGGACCAGTTCGGTAGGAGAGTACTGGAATAAATTGGGCATTTGAATCAGACACGTTAACAATTATGCCGTCTGCGTTTGATGCGCTATCTGTAGTCTCAGTTGAACTGGATGAGTTCGACCCGACTTCGTCTTGCCCACATCCAATCATAACGAGTGGCACACTGAACAGCAGTGCGCGCAATAAAAGACCGTATTTCATAAAGTTTCTCCTCAATAAAGGTGTGCTGTCTAATTTACATTCAATGATTTTTTAATCCGTATTCTTAGTGCGGGAAAGGCCACAAACGCAGCTTTTCTTTGGTGATTTGCCAAATCCTAGCCAAGCCGAGTGGCTCAACTGCTAAAAAGAAGATAATCAGAGCCCCAAAAATCATATATTCCAGGTGGGAAACCATTGCTGTGGACATATTGATCCCGAGCCAAATGGGTAATTGGTTTAAAAACAGAGGTAATAATGTGATGAACGTTGCACCCAGCATGCCGCCTACGATCGAGCCTAGCCCGCCAATGATGACCATAAATAGGATACTAAATGATAAGTTAATATCGAACGCCAGCGGTTCCCAGGAGCCTAAATGAACGAATGCCCAAAGGGCGCCGGCAACCCCAATAAAAAATGAGCTTACTGCGAATGCTGATAGTTTCGCGTATATCGGCCTGATACCAATAATCTCCGCAGCAACATCCATATCCCTAGTCGCCATCCAAGCCCGCCCAATCCGACCCCGAACCAGATTTTTAGCGATTATTGTAAAGATGAGCAAAACGGTGAGACATAAAAAATATTTTCTGATGGGCGAGTCAAAAATGAACCCCCAGACCGCCACCGGCTGCACTGCAATTGATCCAGATGGCGTATAGTTTGTAAACCAGTCGATTCGACTGAACGTCCAGTCGGTAAAAAACTGCAATGCAAGCGTCGCGACCGCGAGGTAGAAACCTTTAATCCTGAGGCTAGGGATTCCAAAAATAACACCAACAACCGTTGCAGACAGTCCTCCGAGTAAAAAACATATCAGTGGATTTAGCTCCGGAATCCGGATCATAAAGTTATAGGCTGCATAAGCGCCTACGGCCATGAATGCTCCTGATCCTAGCGATACTTGCCCACAGTAACCCACAAGTAAGTTCAACCCAATTGCTGCGAGTGCCATGATAATTACAGGGATAAAAATTGCCCGAAAGACATACTCATTGGCCAACATGGGTACAACTACAAACCCAATGAGCAACCAAATAGCGACAAAGACTCTATCTTGAAATATCGGGAAAACCGCTTGATCGGCCTTGTAGCTTGTTTTGAATTGTCCAGCTTCTCTATAAAACATCGTTAGACCATAAATAAAGTTGAATGAAAATTGAACATATGTTTAGACACGATCAATATGTACTTCTCCGAATAGACCCTGCGGTCTGAACATCAAAAACCCTAGTGCAAGCATGTACGCGAACCAGTATTCGATACCGCCGCCAACATAAGGACCAATATAAATTTCCGATAGTTTTTCGCCAGCTCCTATGATGAGGCCGCCAACGATTGCGCCTAGAACAGATTCAAATCCACCAAGAATCAATACCGGCAGTGCCTTCAGTGCGATGAGTGAAAGCGAAAACTGGACACCTAACTTCGAACCCCAGATCACTCCAGCTACGAGCGCAACCAAGCCGGCAACGGTCCAAACAATTACCCAAATGTAGTTCAGCGGAATACCAATTGATTGCGCTGCTTGGTGGTCGTCTGCCACGGCGCGCAGGGCCCGTCCGATACGTGTTTTTTGGAAGAATATGGCTAGTGTCACCACAAGTAAGCCTGCAATGACGGTGGCTACCAAATCTTCCTTTGCGACAAGAATGCCGCCATCGAACACCGATTCCAATATGAATATGGATCCTTTGGGAATTCCTATATCTAACGTGTAAATATCGCTGCCCCAGAGTGTTTGCCCAAATCCATCGAGAAAATATGCGATACCGAGAGTTGCCATGAATAGCGAGATTCCAGGCTGGTTGACCAAAGGCCGAAGCACTAAACGCTCGATTGCCATTGCAAGCATAACCATCATGGCAATAGTTATGATGAGCGAGAGCGTAATGGGGGCAAAGGAGTCTTTCAGGATATCTAAAAGCCGCACGAACGTTAGCGCTGCAAATAAAACCATTGCTCCTTGGGCAAAATTAAAAACGCCTGAGGCTTTGAAAATGAGTACGAATCCGAGCGCGACCAGTGAGTAAAGTACTCCAGCCATTAAGCCGCTAAGTAAAACTTCAACAAAAAACCCCATGTCTACGTGTGTCACCGAACTATATCCAGATAAGTAGTTCGACTGCTCCTTTTCAAATTAATCTGATACGCCTAAGTAGGCGTCAATTACTGCTTTATTGTTTCTGATGTCTGACGGAGTTCCGTCACCAATTTTCTTGCCATAATCCAGAACCACAATTCTGTCAGATAAATCCATTACAACGCCCATGTCATGCTCGATGAGCACAATCGTTGTCCCAAATTCGTCATTCACGTCGAGAATGAAGCGGCTCATGTCTTCTTTTTCCTCAATATTCATACCGGCCATAGGCTCATCCAGCAGCAGTAAAGTCGGTTCAGCAGCCAAAGCCCTACCAAGTTCTACGCGTTTTTGTAGCCCATAAGGAAGTCGTCCGACCGGAGTTTTTCTGATGGACTGAATTTGAAGAAAATCAATAATTTCTTCGACCTTTTTTCTGTGTTCGATCTCTTCGTTTCGCGCGCGACCCACGTAGAGGCATTGAGCAAGGAATCCGGCATTCATTTTAAGAGTTCGCCCAGTCATAATGTTGTCAAGCACAGACATGCCCTTAAATAGGGCAATATTCTGGAAGGTACGGGCAATTCCTTGGGTCGCTGCTTCATGCGGTTTCATTCGTTGCCGCACGTTGCCTTTGTATGTCACGGAACCCGCGTTCGGATGATAAACCCCGTTGATCACGTTGAGCATTGAGCTTTTACCTGCGCCATTAGGGCCAATAATTGCCAAAATCTCATGTTCTTTCACTTCAAAACTGATATCAGTCAGTGCTTTTACGCCACCAAAAGCGAGTGAGATATTTTCAGCCTTTAGTATGGTTGGGCCTAGTTTTCGATCGGTTTCGTTCATTATTTGCTATAAGTTTTATGCCGCTAAATTTTGGGTGGAATGGATCATTTTTACATCACTGATAGCAAGATCAGCCGATATTGTACCTGTCCGGCCATCCTCAAATTTAACCTGCGTTTCTATGAAGCAGGCATTAGATCCTTCATAAAGTGCTTTTACTAGGACCTCGTATTTTTGCGCCACGAAGTCACGACGTACCTTTCTCGTTCTCGTGAGTTCATCATCGTCGGCATCAAGTTCCTTATGCAGGATAAGAAATCTTTTGATTTGTGAGCCAGATAGCGTGTCCTCGTTCGCAAGGTCTTGGTTTACCTGCTCAATACAGTCTTGAAGTAAAGCGTATACCTCGGACTTTCCAGCCAAGTCGACATAGCCGCTGTAGCCAAGGCCTTGCCTCTCGGCCCAATTCCCAACCGCATCCATCTCGATATTGATAAAAGCACATACAGCATCACGTCCATCCCCGAAACAGACTGCTTCTTTGATGAACGGAAAAAATTTCAGTTTATTTTCTAGAAACTGGGGGGCAAACATTGCGCCATTATTAAGCACGCCAACGTCCTTCGCTCGATCAATAATCTTTAAATGTCCATCTTGATCGATAAAGCCCGCGTCCCCGGTTTTGAAAAACCCCTCTGGGGTAATAGATTCCTTTGTTGCTTCAGGATTTTTATAATATTCCTTCAATAATCCTGGGCTTTTAACTAAGATCTCACCTTTATCGCCAACCTTTATGTCTACACCGGGCATGGGTGTGCCAACTGAATCTATACGAGCGTTTCCATTTGGTTGTTTACAAACATATGCAAGCGTTTCCGTCTGTCCGTAGAGCTGTTTGAGATTAATGCCAATGGAGCGGTAAAAGCTATACAGGTCTGGGCCAATGGCTGCGCCACCTGTGTAGGCTACTTTAATGTGGCTCATTCCAAGATTATTTCTGAGCGGCCCGTAAACAAACATATTACCGAGGCCGTAAAGGAGTTTATTTTTTAGGGAGACTTTTTTCCCGTCCATGATATCCAAGCCTGTTCGACGGGCAACTTTCATAAAGGCCTCATAGAGCCATTTTTTGAACCTACTTGCGTCCTCCATACGAATTGTGACCTGGGTGAGCAAATTCTCGAACACTCTCGGCGGCGCAAAGTAGTAAGTAGGCCCAATTTCTCTCATATCAATCATGACGGTCTCGGAGGACTCGGGGCAGTTAACCGTGAAGCCAGTGACTATGGATTGAGCGTAGGAGAATAAATGGTCGCCTACCCAGGCCATCGGAAGGTAGGATAGAATTTCGCCATCGTCAGTATAGTTATCAAATCCCATGTCTCCTTTAGCTACCTCAATACACGATTTATGTGTAAGACAGACCCCTTTAGGTTTACTAGTAGTGCCGGACGTGTAAAGAATGACAGACACGTCATCCGTATGGCATTTGCTGAGTTCGTCATCTATGAAGTTCGGTTGCTCATTTAGGAGCTTGCTGCCTAGCTCTCGAACGTCCTCGTATGCCATGACAGCAGGATGGTCATAATGCCGCATACCGCGTGGATCGTCGTAAATGATGCATCTTAGTTTATCGCATTGAGGCATGAT
>CENZ01199581.1_pt1 | contig 11148 bp, 9 predicted proteins | sample 361341 | NCBI WGS metagenome assembly CENZ01 (sample SAMEA2619782, study PRJEB7988) | marine metagenome | biome: marine biome (ENVO:00000447); feature: deep chlorophyll maximum layer (ENVO:xxxxxxxx); material: "saline water (ENVO:00002010), including plankton (ENVO:xxxxxxxx)" | depth 50 m
CGAATGAGGCCTTTTAATTCATTCATACTTGCATCTTGAAATACTTTGTTTGCTTCATCAACTGATGGTATTCTTTTCATTTCAGTTGTCAAATCAACACAAGATCCATTGGCTACGGGTACATTCATAGCTATTCCTGAAATTTTGTCTTTAAATTTTGGCATTAATTGCGAAACATAATCTGGCGCCCAAGTTTCATTGGGAATAATATTTTCAACTGCCGATCTGCTTCTTCGCAAGTCTGATCGAACTGCGTCAGCTAATGGTTGATCTGATGTATAGGCATGAACAGTAGTCATCATTGCACGATTAACCTCGAAGGACTCATCCAGAACTTTCATCATTAAAGCAAGCACTTGAGTAGTGGATGAGGTGGTGGAAATAATTTTATCGCTGTTATCTATCTGGTCTTCATTGATTCCCTGGATTACAATTCTATCGATGTCGTTTACTGGTGGCTTTGAAACCAAAACACGCTTTGCTCCAGAATCAATATGCATTTGTAATTCTTCTCGTTTTCTATAAGCTCCAGTCGAGTCAATTACGATGTCAACGTCAAAAGCATCCCATGGAATACTGCCAGGTGCAGCTCCAGGCAATAAGCGAGTCGACGATCCGTTATATTTTAAATCCTTACCTTCAAGCTTAATTTCGCTTTGCATAGCTCCATGTATTGAATCTCTCATAAGGAGATAGTGCATCGCTTCAACATTTCCAAGGTCACTAATTGCAACAAAATCAAATCGAGGGTCTTCATACCCTATTCGAAATATGTTTCTACCAATTCTTCCAAAACCAAAAAGACCAATTCTTATCTTTTCAATCTTATTTTCTACTAGCTGAAAATCTGCGTTTGAATCGTTTGGGTTGATTCCATCTTTCGCATTGATTTGATTTAACTCATAACCACAAACTTTTGCCATAACCTCTAAAGTTTTTGCCTTTACGCTTTGGCCGCTGTTTTTTCTATTATTTCCAAAAGTTGCCCTAGTAATTCCAGTTTGTTTTTCCCACTCATAATCGGTCCACGTTTTTTTACTGAGCAAATGAATAAAAGTTTCTGAACGATTCATAATTACCTTATTTTGAATTAATTAGTGGCGAAATATATTATATTATACTAAATTATACTAATAAATTTACATATATAGTATATTTAAGTAAATTAGAAAATAAAATAATTAATGGGTAGGTTGATACTTGTAACCGTCATTCACTCTCTCCTGCTTGAATGAGCTACCTACCCATTATATCTTAACAAGGCTTTTTATACATTGTATCGTAAACAAGCTTCTTTCGATAGACTTTACCTGTTTCTATATCGTAAACGTCACACTCACTATAGGGCTTTGAATAAACATGAAACGTGATCGCATTGTTGCTAAAAGTATTCTCGACTGCATGAAGATCTGCTGGTCCATCAAGAAACCCTGAATCACCCTTGATAGAATCCGTCATTTTTAAAGACAGTGGATCAGTTGACTCTAAAATATAATTTGTAAACTGCAACGAACCTTCCTCAACTCTCATAAAGCATTTTTCACCTTCATGCCCATGTACAGGTGCTTTTTGACCAGGACGCCAACACATTAATAAAAGCTCAAATGAAGCATCACTATATATAAGGTGTCTCGTATATCTCGCTTCATCAAAATGAATATAATCTTCAATTTCTTCTTTGGGCAATTTCGAATGCTCCAATAAACTATACACTTCGTCAATGGGGAAATCATGATCCGATAATTGTTTTATTTCGTTTATTAAGCTGTTCAATTTAATAATTCCATCTCATTGAATCTGCACCTACTGTTTGAAGAATTCCTTTTTCCCTTACAAGGTTTTCAAGATCATTGAGCTCAGAGGGAAGAAAGTCGGTAAAGTTTTCCATGCCTTCTTCAGTTATCACAATGGTGTCTTCATATCTTAAATACAAATTTTCTTCTGGAACCCACATTTGAGGGTCAACTGCAAAAACATGTCCTATTTTTAATGGACCATTTCTATATGTACCATCGTCATGGACCGCCAATCCAACAGGATGAGATAAAACCCCACCGCCAGTTGAAATCATTTTCTCTGCTGCTTTTCTATAAATATTTTTTGAAAACTGATATTTTCTCATAAATGGTTTCATTTGCTCACGCGCTTCTTCTAAAACCTGATCGGTGGTAATGCCAGGCCTAAGAATGTCTAAAATTGTATTTCTATATTCTAATATCACCTGAAGCAGTTCTCTTTGCCAGGGAGTAAACGTTCCACTTACTGGCCACATTCTTCCAATATCACTGACATAATATCTAAAATCTGGAGCATAGTCCATTAAGACAAGGTCACCATTTTTTAGCTGACTGTCATTTCGAAAATAATGCCCATTGCTTATGTTTTTAACTCCAGAAGCAGTAATAGATCTATACGCCTCCATTTTTGCTCCATTGATAAGGAAGATATACCTGGCAACCCCATCCAGCTGATATTCCCATGCACCTTCTTCTGTACTTTTAATTGCTTCAATCATTCCGAGACCTGCTAGCTGAGAGGCTCTTCTTATAAGCGCAATTTCATTAGGGCTTTTCACACTTCTTAGTTTATCAATGATAGGAGTTAAATCTTTCACTGATATTCGTGGGTTTCGAGCTTTTAATAACTCAACCAATTTGCTTTCTCGACTAGTTCGACCATCCCAATGATCTCTCGCGATTGATGCGTTTGCAACCTCCAGCTCATAACGACTTTGTCCTTGAGCCTCCGCTGGAGAAAACATTGTATAAATTACATTGCCCCTCTTCAAGTTTGGTGGGAAATTTTCTTTCATTGTATTCGTAGATTCTACTTTATCTACACCTACAAGCTTCATTAGTAGTGGGCCATCATCCGCACTAAGAATTTTACCTTCACTTTTTTCTAACTTTTTGTTTGCTGGAGGGACGTAAAGCGTAGCTTTTTTTGTACGACCATCTAGCAAAAAATAAGAGTGGGGCGTTTCTACGCCAGTAAGATAATAAAATGCATTTGTTTGTCTTGGCATGATATATCCATTTGGTTGCGGAAAACCCTGGACAATCGCAAGCGCGTTATCTCCAATTTCATTGAATACAGATTCCCAGCGCTGTTTAAATTCTTCAGCAGGAAAGTCAGTTTGATAATTATGCTGTCCAAACACATTTGGGATGGCAATAAAAGATATTAATAGATACTTAAGCGCTGTTTTTTTTCTATGCAATTTTATTTAATTTAATTTATTAAAAGAAAATACTGTCAATTTTATAGCATATCAATAATCGACTTAAAAAAATAATAAATTGAGTCTTGATTTATAGAACAGTTTGCCATTATGCTTTATAGTTCTATTTTAGAGCGATTCAATTCAATTAGGGAGAGAGAAATGAATACATTAGACCCATCAATTAAATCAAATCAATATCAATTCTATGGATTAGTTACGTTAAGATTTTTAATTGGTTGGCACTTTCTATATGAGGGAATTGCAAAATTATTGAACCCTTATTGGTCTTCAGCAGCATACTTATTGGATTCAAAATGGATTTTTTCAGGTCTAGCTGAAACAATCGTATCGAATCCTACTCTTTTAACTTTTTCAGATTACATAAATATGTGGGGACTTACATTGGTAGGTATTTCTTTGATATTTGGCTTATTCAGCAGATATGGTGCTTTAGTTGGTATGGGTTTTATTATGATGTACTACCTTTTTGCTCCGCCATTGGTTGGACTGGAATACGGAAAACCTAATGAAGGAAGTTATATCGTCGTTAATAAAAATTTGATTGAAGCATGTGCTTTATGGGTATTGTACGTTTTTCCTACCAGTCAATATATTGGAATTGATCGTTTCATAAACAATGAAACAAAAAATTAAAGGAGATAAAGATGGCTAATAAAAGTAATAAAAAAAATAAAACCAATTTAGATCGTCGCGATTTGCTTAAAGGGCTAGCTGGCGTACCGGTTGCTGGTTTCTTTTTTCTTAATCTTTGGCAAAAGATTAGAAGAGATAAGATAAAAAAATCAAACCTACTATCTAATCTAGTCCAAGAAAAGAAAGCGCCAGCAGTAGTAAAGTCGGTATCGAATTCGCGTCATTTAAATATTGGAGTAATTGGTTATGGTGGTCGTGGAGGGCATTTAGTACGTGGAGCAGGGTTTGCAACGACAGCTTGGACTGATAAAGCATCTGAAAATGCTCGAAAGAATAAGCTTGATAAACAATTTGAGACTTTTATGACCCAAGAAGATTTGAACTGTTCATTGGTTGGAGTTTCAGATCTATTTGATGTTAGGGCAGATCAAGGGATTAATGCTTCTAGCAATGAAACACGCCCTGGAGGAAAGCCAATAGCAGCAGCAAAGAAATATCGCCGCTATCAAGATATGTTAGCGAATGATGAAATTGATGCAGTAATTATTGCAACTCCTGATCATTGGCACGCAAAAATAGTAATAGATGCTGCAAAAGCAGGAAAGCATGTTTATGTTGAAAAAGGGTTAACTAGAACCTTTGATGAAGCAGTTGATATTTATGATGTAGTTAAAGAAACTGGTATCACATTTCAATTAGGTCATCAAAATCGTCAAGTTGAAGCAAATGAGAAAGCAAAACAAATATATCGACAAGGCTTATTGGGTCCTGTTAATCTAGTTGAGATTGCTACTAATCGCAATTCTCCATGGGGTGCATGGGTATGGAATATTCATCCTAAAGGGAATGCCAAAACAATTGATTGGGAAACATTTCAAGAGCCTTCACCAAATAAAATCCCATTTGGTGAAGAAGCTTTGAAGAGATTTTTTAGATGGCGCTGTTGGTTTGATTATGGAACAGGCCTTTCAGGAGATTTATTGTCGCATGATTTTGACGCCATTAACCAAATTATGGATATTGGTATACCAAAATATGCTTCTTCTACTGGTGGCGTCTACTTTTACAAAGACGGCAGAGATGTACCAGATACATGGAATGCTACATTTGAGTATCCAGATCATAAGGACGGAGGATTGACTCTGCTTTATAGCGCAACTCTCTCAAGCGCAAATCCTAGAGGAAATAGGATTATGGGACATGATGCAACAATGCAAATGGGTGGTCAAAGTGGTGGTGGTTCCATTCATGGCTTTGCTGTTACAGCTGATGAGTATTCTACACAATACAAAGAGCGACTTAATAATGGTATGATTAACCCAAGCTATCCAATTATGACCTATTCACCGGGATCGAAAGATATTGATGGAGTCACTTCTGCTACTTCCAAATACTTCGCAAATAAAGGACTGCTCTATACATATCGCGATGGTAAACGAGTAGACCCTACTCATCTTCATGTTAAGGATTGGCTGGACTCTATAAGAGCCGGTACACAACCAAGGTGTAATATTGATGTAGCGTACCATGAAGCTGTAGCGTGTGCAATGGCGACTGAATCATATCTTACAGGAAGGCGTGTAGAGTATGACGCAAAAAATCGTAAATTGATTTAATTATTCTTTAAAAATGACAAATAAAATACGCTTTTCAATTATGATGTTTCTTCAGTACGCAATCTGGGGAGCTTGGACAACAGCGTTAGGTGCTCATCTTGAAAAAATTGGCTTTTCTGGCACTGAAATTGCTGGAATATACGGATGTATGTGGCTTGCGTGTATTTTAGCGCCATTCATTGGAGGTCAAGTAGCCGACAGACTTATGCAATCCCAACAATTTCTTGGAGTTGCTCATTTAGCGGGTGCTTTTCTTCTATACCAAACTTCTATTCAAACAGATTTTGCTCCTATGTGGTGGTATATGATGGCACATTGCCTTTTATATGCACCAACTTTGGTTCTAACAAACTCTATTTGTTTTCGACATTTGGGTAATGCTGATGAGGAATTTGGCAAAATTAGAGTTTGGGGTGCTATTGGTTGGATTGCAATAGGATGGATTGTGACGTTTATTAGAACAAATTGGCAAACTGAAAATTTAACTGGAATGAGTGATCTTTTAGTAATTGCTGCTATTGTTTCTGCTGTTATGGGTGTTTACAGTTTTTCTCTTCCAAAAACAGAGCCTATAAAAAACTCTCAAGATCCTCTAGCGTTTATCAAGGCCTTTAGTATGCTAAAGGATAGAAATTTTTTAATATTTATGCTTGTAGCATTTGTGGTTACTACAGAAATGCAGTTCTATTATATTCCTACAGGACCATTTCTTCTGGATATGGGGGCAACAGAAGCTTGGCTTACAGCTACTAAAACTGTTGCGCAAATTTCCGAGGTGCTTGTTTTAACCTTTTTACTGCACGTATCAATCAGAAAAATTGGTGTTCGATGGACAATGTTTATAGGAATTATGGCGTGGCCATTAAGATATCTTTTATTTATGATTCCAAGCTTGCCCGTAATTGTTGCAGCCCTTTCATTGCATGGGTTCGGTTATGCTTTTTTTATGGTTACAGGAAATATCTATACAAATAAAAAAGCTACAGATGACATGCGCGCCTCAGCACAGGCTCTATTCATATTTGCTACATGGGGTATGGGCAATTATCTTGGAACATTATTTACTGGGTATATCTGGGATACCTTCAAAACACCATCTGGCGAAACAATCTGGTGGCAGTTCTTTTTAGTGCCAGCGACATTGTGTATAGTTATGGGTTTAATATTTTTAGCATTTTTTAGAGATGATCCAAAAGTAACAGAAGATGATCTTAAGGGGGTTTAGTGTCAAATAATCATAAGCACTTAGGAATAGGATTTGTAGGTGGAGGCTTTATTTCACGGTTTCACATCCAATCCTTAACTGGGGTAAGAAATGTTGATGTAGTTGGTGTTATGTCCAGAACAAAAAAATCAGCTGAAGAATCTGCTAGCCTTGCTCGAACTATTGGTGTTGGAAATAATGCTAAAGCATATAATACAATAACTGAAATGATTGCTGATCCTGAAATAGACGCTCTTTGGATATGTTCTCCAAATTTTGCGCGAATTGAAACATTTGAGGAAATAGCAAATGCAATATCAACTGGCAAAGGTGAGCTAGTTGGTGTAACCTGTGAAAAGCCATTAGGAAGAAATTATCAAGAAGCAAAAAAGGTTTTAGAGCTTACTCAAAGTGTTAATCTTCTAGATGGATATCTTGAAAATCAAGTTTTCTCACCATCTATAACTAGAGGAAAAGAAATCATTTGGGCTCGTGGTGCTTCAACAACAGGTAGGCCGTATCTTGCAAGAGCTGCTGAGGAACATAGCGGTCCTCATATGCCTTGGTTTTGGGAAGGGTCATTGCAAGGGGGTGGTGTGTTAAATGACATGATGTGCCATTCTGTAGAAGAAGCACGATTCATGTTAACTGAGCCAGGAAAACCTCGCGATTCAATAACTCCAATAAGTATTAGCGCACATATGGATTGTTTAAAATGGCAAAGACCAGAGTACGCAAAAATTTTATCGGACAATAGTGATGGTAAAACAGATTATATCAATAAACCATCTGAAGATTTTGCGCGTTCTTTAATAGAATACCTAGATGAGGATGGGAATAAATTGATTGTTGAAACAACAACATCGTGGTGCTTTGTTGGGGAAGGTTTAAGACTGAGCATGGAACTTTTTGGACCAGAATATTCAATGTTTGTTAACACGCTGGATCCGGATCTTAAGGTGTTTTTCAGTAGAAAAGTAACTGGGAGTGAAGGTGAGGACTTGGTTGAAAAGCAAAATGCTGAATCTGGCGGAATGCCTGTGGTTAGCAATGAAGCTGAAGTGTATGGTTATACCGCAGAAAACAGACATATGGTTGAATGTTTTTTAGCAGGAAAAAGGCCTGCAGAAAATTTCGATGATGGTTTAGATGTGACTCGACTATTAATGGCTGCATATATGAGCGCAGAACAATCAAAAACAATTAAACTTCCAAATACAGATATTGAAAACTTTATACCCGCAGTTTCAAAGGGAGAATGGAATCCAAAAAAATAATGAAAAACCTAATACCTGTTTTAATATGTATCTTTATGTACGGATGTGAATCGGAATCAGACTGGACATACCTTTTTGATGGCAAAACAGTTAAAGGACTTCGTGGCTATCGACAAGATTCTTTTCCAGATTCTTGGGAAATTGTTAATGGAACAATGAAGACGAAACCAGATCACGGAATTGATCTTATTAGCGAAGAAGTCTTTGAAAATTTTGAACTTGAACTTGAGTGGAAAGTTGCTGTGGGAGGAAATAGTGGAATTTTTTATTTTGCTACGGAGGAAGGCGACTACATTTGGCAATCAGCTCCCGAGATGCAAGTTTTAGATAATGAAGTTCATACAGATGGGAAAAATACATTGACTTCAGCAGGAGCATTATACGCAATGATTTCTCCAAATAAAGATGTTGTAAAGCCAGCGGGAAAATATAATAAAGTTCGAATTAAAGTTTTGAATGACAATGTAGAACATTGGCTTAATGGAGTTAAGATTGTTGAATACATTTATCAAAGTAATGCAATGTGGAGGCTTGTTGATAAAAGCAAATTCAAAACAATGCCTCTTTTCGCTAAAGCCTCAAAAGGGCGAATTGGCATTCAGGGCGATCACGGTGAAGTCTGGTATAAAAATATTCGAATTAGGAAATTATAATTGAAGCGAAGAAAATTTATAAAAGACGCTTCTTTTTTGCTGGGTGGACTGTCATTACCTGGCATTGGTTCTTCATTTTTTTCAAATTGCTCAAATCAACAACCTTTTAAAATCTCATTAGCAGAGTGGTCTTTGCATCGCGAACTTTATTCAAAAAAGATAGATCATTTAGATTTTATTTCTTTAGCAAAAACTGAATTTGGAATAGATGCGGTAGAGTATGTTAATTCATTCTTTTTTGAAAAAGCAAAAGATACGAAGTATCTAAATGAAATGAAAACGAGAGCCAATGATCATGGCGTAAAAAGTTTATTGATTATGTGTGACAATGAAGGGAATCTTGGAGATCCTAATAAAAATAAAAGAAATCAAGCGGTTGAAAATCACTATAAATGGGCTGAAGCTGCTAAATTTTTAGGTTGCCATTCCATTCGCGTAAATGCTCGAAGCGACACCAAATTATCTTATGATGAACAATTGAAATTGGCTGCAGATGGATTGGGAATGCTTGTTGATTTTTGTGATAATTTAAATCTTAATGCTATAGTTGAAAATCATGGTGGTCTCTCTTCAAACGGTGAGTGGCTTTCAACTTTAATGAAAGTAGTGGGCCACCCACGCGTTGGAACTCTTCCTGATTTTGGAAATTTTAAGACCGATACCGATATATGGTATGATCGCTATAAAGGAGTTGGTGAACTTATGCCGTACGCAAAAGCAGTAAGCGCTAAAAGTCACGAATTTAACTCCAATGGAAATGAAGTTCGAACTAACTACTATAAGATGATGAAGATTGTATTAGAATATGACTATAATGGTTATGTTGGCATTGAATATGAGGGTGACAAGCATTCTGAGTATGATGGGATTCACCTCACTTCTAAGCTTCTACGGAAAATACAAGAACAAAACTCCTAAGCTCTTTCAAAAAACTATTAATAAAATATCAATGATTTATTAATCGTTTGTTTATTTTTTTTTGAATGTTTTATAATAGTTTTAATTGTAATTATTATTACAAAACTTGTGGCTTCGATGATTAAAAAATCTCTCTCCTTTTAAATTAATTGAAGCCACAATATTTAAGTAAGATATTTTTTTACCTTTTTCCAGCTACCAGAAAAAATACAACGATCTTTCTTCTTTTCTAATTGGTAATGATACATTTTATCATAATAATTAGTAAGTAATTCATGAATCCAAATATGATGACTTTCTATTGAGTCTTTTTGAAAAGCAATTTGAAGCTGTTTATTAATTCTTTTAAAATTTTCTATTCCCAGTCTCTTGGAAATTCTAGATAATTGATCACTAAGTTTATTTTTTATAACATCGCTGTTTTGACTGACTAGTGCATCACGCACATATTCCCTAAAAATATGATCAACTCGGACTTCAATAGGTTCTTTAATTATAACAATTTCCGAAGTAATTATTCTATTATAGAATTTTTCAGGTATAACCAGTCTCCCTATCGTTCGAGATTCATCCTCAAAAATAATAGTCTTATTATTGATATTTAAATAATCGCAAGCTAGTTTGTTTTCAAAATCTATGGGTGTAGGTTGCGGTGTTTCAAATCCACCAAATGCAGATCCTCTGTGATTAGCCAAACCTTCTAAATCTATTCCATTGTTTAATAATGTAATAATGCCGGTTTTATTGGTTCCTGTCATTCCAGCAATTACTATCCATTTTTTTTCATCTATGCACGCTTCATCAATAATATTTAAACATTCATTTCTTAGGGATTTAAATCCTCCATCTATCTTAGAAATATTAACACCACGTTCAGCTATCCATGTCTGAGCGATTTTTGAACGCTGTCCTCCCCGAGCACAGTAAATTTGAGCAGATGGATTGTTGCTTATAAAGTTTAGCCAATTATTTACTCGTTTTTCTTTTATATCTCTAGATACTAGCTTGAACCCAAGATCAGTTGCAGGTCCAGGTCCAAGCTTTTTATAGGCTTTACCAACCTGTTCGCGTTCATCATCTAATAATATTGGAAGATTGATACTATTGGGCAATGCGCCTTTTTTATATTCAATAGGAGATCTGACATCAATTAGGGGTGTTTGTTTTTGTAGTAAAGAAATTAACATACTCAGATTAAATTAAATCTATTAACATATATCTTTCACATTATAAATACGATGAAGTTTACTAAGTTTTTGTTTGTTGGACTGCTTGGCACCATTACAAATATATCAATTTTTTATGTTTTTGTAGATCGGCTGTTCTATCCCCCTATACAAATATCAATAACAGGATTCATACTTGCATCTATTCAGAATTATATCTTTCATAATAACTGGACATTCTTAAACGAATCAAAAAAGCGCTCTTTATCAAAAACAGATTATTTTAAATACTTATCTGTTTCGGTAATGTCGCTAGCTGTTAACCTTAGCGTACTTCAATTCGTATTGGTACAATATAATCCTAGTATCAAGGCGGTTGGTCAATTAATCGGAATAGCATCTGGAACACTTATAAATTATTTAGGTGCTAAAAAATG
>CENZ01044419.1_pt1 | contig 11111 bp, 10 predicted proteins | sample 361341 | NCBI WGS metagenome assembly CENZ01 (sample SAMEA2619782, study PRJEB7988) | marine metagenome | biome: marine biome (ENVO:00000447); feature: deep chlorophyll maximum layer (ENVO:xxxxxxxx); material: "saline water (ENVO:00002010), including plankton (ENVO:xxxxxxxx)" | depth 50 m
TGTAAGGTAGCAGGTTTCTGGAACTATGACAAGTCTGAGTTTGATAGCACTAGTGCTCTTGCTTCAGATGATGCTGAACTTGAAGCCGTATGGAAGAAGGAGTACTCACTAACCGCTTTCACTGCTGAAGATCAGTTCAAATCTTATGAGGAGTTATCGACTAGGTTAAACGAAGTACTTGGCACTAACAAACGTGCTGCTGCACCAACAGTAGACAGTGAAGAGTATGAACCAGTTGCTGTTGCAGCTGCCACTCCTACTCCTGCTACTAGACGTGCTGAAACTGCACCAACTACGTCAGAAGATGATCAACTATCATACTTCGCACGACTAGCAGAAGAGGACTAAAATCCACTTCTGAATACTAAAATACCCCCAAAAAAATTGGGGGTATTTTTTTGTCCTTTAGATTTTTTTAAACTGCTGATCTCTTAAGAGATACACTTATAAAGTCAGAAGATTCTTTGTATGGTAACTGTGCCTTCATCTCTTCTATGAATTGTAATAGATATTGTTCACGTAATACATACATTTTTCTCTTATCATCATTCAATCTAGTTTCATACTCGTGATGAGTTATGGCATTTACTATTGATGATCCTTGCAAGGTAACAATAGATCCATCATTCTCTCTGTATCTAAAACTATCTCTAACTAATTTTTGCCATCCTGTTGTACCATCTTCTCTTGTTAGCCTGTATCTGAATTTATTACCTAAAGTATTATCAGCATAGGTTGGTTCTGTAAAATCACTAGAGTTAAATGTTCTTACCACAGATTTAGCACCAGTATTCTCACCAACAAATAACATACCTTCTGTTACTGGGTTGTTATTATCCCAAGAAGTTAAGTTTAACTGAACGTCAGCACCATCGTCACCAAACACACCAGAACGTGCATCGTATGAAGTTATTACACCCTCTGCACCGTTACTGAAGGTAACTTTCTCACCTACTTGGAATAGAGGACCAGATTCTGATACTACTATTAGTGTGTCTAGATAAGCACCACCAGTAAGAGAGTAAGATGGATACCACTCACGAGTACCTGGATTACCGTGACCTCCATAAGGAGGCCAGTACCCAAATATTAAGTCCTCTAGAGGACCAGTGTATGATCCTGGATTGTCTATAGTAATACTTTCAATTGATTTACCAAGATATACTACGGCTTCTGCACCACCTCCAGTTGTGTCTAAAGGATTGTTGCTAAAGGTTATTGTACTGTCTGTATAATATGCGTCGTTGTTTATAAAGTTAACTGTTGTGATAGCAAAGTGATCGAATTGAGGACCACTGTTTCCAGGTTGTTGTAACTGGAAGTGTATATTATCTACTCTAACTTCTGGTGGTACTGTGAAATCATATGGTTCTAGGTTACCTGAACCAGTACCATTAGGAGTAGCAGGAATAACAACACCTAATGTAGTCCAGTTCTGAGGATCTAACCATTGAACTTGATTGTCTGTACCAGTACCAGCTTGGGTTTTCATCCAGAGTCCTTTCTGAGTACCCTGTGCTATGTTCCAGACTATTCTGTCTCCTTTATAAAATCTAAGGGTTGTGTTTACAACTCCACGTTCTTCTATGCTTTGTCCTCCCTCGAAGTATATTCTATCACCACCGTAAGCACCGTAGGGGGTAGTTAGATGCCAAACAAATTGACTACCATATCCAGGAACATTAGCAATTGCTTCTTGAATATCAACATAGAAGACTGAAGGAGCCCAACTACCAGTTCCATCATTATTAGGACCATCCCAAACTTCTATCTCTCCACTCATATGTTCTTCAACATCATTGGTGTAGTAGAAAGTACCAGACTCGTTCATATCATAATGAATATATTGTGCACCAGTTGCACCGTTATACTGAAGATTCTGAGGGAATTGATATCTTAAACGAAGTTCCTCAACACCTGCAATGTCTGGTGTTTCACCACCATTCATACCATTACCACGAATAGCATACACCCGAATAGTGTCGAAGTTAGTCATATCAACTTTGTTTAGGGTAGCATATCTTTCACCATAACTATCACCAAATCTTAGGTGTGTGCCTCCCACATTAAAACCACCCCACGAACCATAACCAGTACCATTTGGTGCAATTGTTACTCCATTACTGAACTCATAGATGTTAGTTGCATCTGTTGTGTCGAATTTAGTACCATCTAGTCGTACTTCTGTTACCACTCCATCTTCAATGATTGCTGTGGCAGATTCACTTGCCATACCGCCACTTAGTGTTACGAGTGGAGCGTATGTATAATTAGAACCACCATTAGTAACTTCAAATCTCTTGAGGTATCCTGTACTTGATAGGTTTGCACTCCATTCAGCAGGAAAAATTGGGAACTCACCATTAGGTGCACTTGGACTACCAGCATCAAATAAAGGTTGTGTTTCAAATCCACTGCTACTTGTAATTACAGATGCAGATGTTACTGTGTATTGTCTGTTGGCCTCAAAGTCAAGACTGTTAACTGGTTCTGGTGCATCCTCTAGAGGTTCATCATAGTTAGTCCAGAAGGGTGCTTTGTAAAAGTCTTCTCCAACTAGTTGGTTTGCTGGTAGTACCACATCACCATTGGCATTCTTTACTTCATTGGTTGTGTAGTGTTTGATATCAAATGGTTTTTCATATTTGTTAGCAATATAATCCTCCAGTACAGGTGTGGACATAGGCCAATCAAAGTATGGATTGATTATATTATTTGCTAACAATATAATCCAATCATAATCAGAGTCACCGTATATTTTTTCTGCTATTAAATCTGGACGGTCAGAATCTGTTACTGTATATCTTTTGTAATAAAGTAGACTATCTAATGCTGCATCAGATATTTTAAACCTTCTGAAGATATTTTTTGCAGTCTCGTACTGTTGCGACGACCAAGGAAATCTTATAGGTCTAGTAGCAAGAGATATGTTAGGTAAGTAATTAAAATATCCCATTAGTAGTACTGTTTTGTGTATTGGAAACTGTCACCGTAATCATCAGCAAGGATGGTCTTAATCTCCATAAACGAAAGGTCTAAACCTACTGCTGTTGGTGCACCATCTTCTAGTGTTGACCACATACCACTAGCTGTATAGTTAACTGATATATTAGTCAAAGCACACGCTTTTATTTTATTTAACCAGTGATTGTCATTAGCACCAGTCTTATACTGTATTTTAAATACGTTAGGTACTTTCAAGAACCATCCAGCAGTTGCTAGTTCTGGTGCTGCTGCTCTCTTGAATGTCCATATCATTTCTTTAATGATCCTTGATTCTCTTTGATTTCTTGGTACTAATGTCCAATTAAATCTAAAGCTTCTTAGTTCTGGTTTGTCGAAGAATACTTCTAGGTTAGGGTTGATGACTTGACCAATTATACCTCCAGATGCAACGTTTTGATCTACACCTCCAAATTTAGAACCTTGACTAACTGCTAGAGTTTTTAAAATTCCTGATAGTCCTACTTTTTTTGTACTGTCATTGATACTAGTAATAGCAGCTTGAGCATTTATTCCACTCTCAGTACCAGCAGAAATTGCTTTCATTGCTTCAACTTGTACGTTGTTGGGTGATTTTCCACTCCAACTAACACCTTGATCCATTCTTATATCCTCTGGCATATAGAGGACCATTCTTTTAAATTCACTTCCTGATAGATCACCACCACCTAATCCAGTAGTATCATAGTCAGCATACTTTCCACCATACACACTACCAGCAGCATCGTCTAGACACTTCGCCTTTCTGAAGGGTGGTTGGTATTCATATATGCTAAACATAATATAGTCATCAGCATTCTCTACCTTGTCCAGTGGAAACCTTAAAGATGCTTTACTTGATGACAGAACGTCGCTAAAATTAATATGCCGATTGCTCATTAGATGATCTTACGTGTAGCACGGAACCTGTATTTTGTTGCAGGGTCATTACGAAGCCATACTTTACGAGATTCTACAGGTACTTCTAATGTTCCTACAGATGATACGAATCTTTCTATAGGCATATAGATTGCTGAATCCCAATCCGTCTCTGCTATTTCTATATAGAGACGATTTTTTACATCTTCACGTTTGTATTTATGAATTACTTTTCGGGGTACATCTATCTTCCCTTCAGATAGTGCACCAATAGTCTTTAATCTCTTCTTTGGACTGACATAATGTAAGTTTGCAAGGTGAAAATGATGATCAGTTCTATTTAAAACTAAACCTACTGGTAGTTGATCGTAAAATGGTAGTCTGTCTTTGGTTGTCTTAGCATCATACTCAAAGAGTACTATCGTACCTACTCGTGGTGTATATCTGACACCGTTTCCGTCATCTAGATTACCTCTTTCTCTTTCTATAATATTATCTTTATTTGTTTCAGCAAATGAAGAACGCATTGCTATACTAGCTGCCTTCTTCCACCAAGATAGGGATCTGTCTTGACCATCTTGTGCTGACTCTAGTTTTTCAAATACGGATTCCAAGTTCTTTCTCTGTGAAGATTAAAAATTCTGCTTGTCTTTTTTTACAATACTTTCTAGCTGCTTTCCATTTTGCTTGGTTCTTTAAGAAAGTATTTGATTCATATAAGAATTGTTTTCTAGTTTTCTTACCTTGAACAGGTGCTCTGGTTTGTTTGTCTGGTTTGATTTCAATTATATATTTCTTTAACACACCAGTCTGTTCACGTACTTTGATGTAGAAGTCTGGGTAATAACGACGAACCTTACCATCAGGAGCACGGTATGGTATAAAGAATTCTTCACTTCCCCACTCAATTATATTCTGATTTCTATCACACCATCTCATAAAAATCTGTTCCCACGAGGAACGATAGAATATATTTCTATGATTTCCTCGGTACTTACTCGCATTTGCTGGAATATATACTCCCTGCTTGTACATAAATAAGATGTATTCCTTTAGCCTATTTAGATGGCAAACCTATACTCTAAGCTTCAGGAAAAGATAATACGTGGTGGTGGTGTTGCTAAATCCAACCAGTTTCGTGTTGTTTTCCCTGATTTAACGGGAGGAATCTTTAACTACCCTGACTTCCCAGTTAATTTCGATAGAAGTACACTAGAAGTTTTGTGTAACCAAGCAGCATTACCTAGTGCAACAGCTGCTACTCAACAAGTTAATGGATATTATACGGGGTCATCCTATAAGTATCCAACGATGAAATTGTTTGGAGATTTAAGTCTTAGTTTTATTTGTGATTCAAATATGACTGCGTTCAAAGTAATGAACTCTTGGTTTGATAGAATATTTCAAGAGAAGAGTATGTTTAATCAGAAGGAAAAGATTCCTGAAGATATGTCTCATTATCCTGAGCGTGATAGGAATAGATTTACTCGTATAGCATACCCTGAGTCATACCAGAGAACAATAATTGTAGATAAGTTTGAAGCAGGCCCAAGATATAGTGAGCAAGGTAGGAGTGTAAGATATTTCTTTACCAATGCGTATCCTTATTCTATTGATGCAGTACCTTTGGATGCAGGTATAGCAACTCTAATGACTTGTACAGTTAACTTTCATTATGAAAGGTATGAGTTACAGTATGAAGATGCGAGAAAAAATTTGGAGAGTACTACTAATAATATTACTGGCTCTGGAGCACCCACTGATATTCAAGGTGCAATTGACAACGTGAAGGATGCATTCAATAGTTTTACCTCCACATTCAATAACCTATTCTAAAAAAACCCGAAAAAAAACTCGGCAATTTTTTTGCCCCTTTAGGTTTTTATAAACAGTCTAAATAAAGATACTGAACTGAACATACTATGCCTTTACCAACCATTGAGGTGCCAACCTATACTACTGCTCTTCCTTCAACTGGCCAAACAATTAAGTTCCGTCCCTTCTTGGTAAAAGAAGAAAAGATACTTCTAATGGCTATGGAGTCGGAGGATGAGAAACAAATAACAGATGCCGTTGTTACTCTTCTTACTAATTGTATTCAGAGTAGAATAAAAGTTAGGCACTTGCCTATGTTTGATTTGGAATATCTATTCCTTCAAATACGTGGTAAGTCTGTAAGTGAGGAGTTAGAACTCAAGATCACTTGTAATGATGATAATGAGACACAGGTGGATGTGACTATTAATCTTGAGGATGTTGAGGTTGTAAAACCAAAGGGAATTAAGGATACTATCAAAATTACTGATGATATTGCTATCAAGTTACAGTACCCTCGGTTAGATACCTTTATTAAATCTAATTTCACACAGAATGCTAAACCTGAACAAGCATTTGATATTATAACGCAGTGTATAGACAAGATCATTGAAGGTGATCAAGTTCACGAGGCTGCTAACGCAACCAAGAAAGAACTGACTGCTTTCCTAGATAGTTTGACATCTAAACAGTTTGAAAAACTGCAAGAGTTCTTTGCTAATATGCCTAAGTTAACTCACACATTTAATGTGAAGAACCCTAACACTGGCGTTGATAATGAGTATACACTGGAGGGACTAGCATCTTTTTTCGGATAGTGATGTCGTATAACAGTCTTGAGAATTATTTCAGGACTAACTTCTCTCTTATGCAACATCATAAGTACTCTTTAACAGAACTTGAAAGTATGGTGCCTTGGGAACGAGAGATCTATGTGACTTTATTAATACAGCATCTTGAGGAAGAAAAACTCAAGCAACAACAGAACCAATAGTTAATCTAATGGCAATAGTAACAGGTGGGAATACAGAACCAAATCCCAACGAAGATAATAAAGACATTAATAGTAAGGAGTCTATGGTAGGTCTCCGAAGGGAATCTATTGCCGCAAATACTTTAGAGCAAGCATTTATAACTAATAATTTTCTTAGAGATATATTAGATACTAATAAAGAAGGTGTAAGGTTACAACAAAGCAATTTTAACTGGCAAATTTCACAAGCAAATAAACTTGCTAATAAAAGAGAGATAGCAATACAAGAAGCTGGTGTTGAACAGCAGAGAGGTGGGAAAGGTTCTCCATCTGGTATGGGGAAACCAGGTTTTGATATTGGTGGTAAAGGTTTAGGTACAGGACGTTTTGGTTGGAAAGATGGTTTACTAGCACTAGGATTATTAGGTCCAGCATTACTTAGATTAAGTAAGGGTGTTGAAAGTGCTACTGGTAGTTTTACTGGATTTACTACCCGTCAGGGTATAATGGGTTTCAACCAGGCGATGAAAGGTGTAACACCATTTCATCAATCAAGTTTTAATAAACCAAATGCTAAGATTACTGGACTTAAGTCTCTTAGGACTGGTGTTTTGGGTGCTGATCCTACTGATTATACTATGCTCGGTCCTAATGTAGGACGGAAGATTACACAGGTTGGTGCCCGTACTACTTTAAAAGGTATTAAGGGTGTTGGTACTGGAATTGAGAATATTGGTAAGGGAGGCATTCAGAATTTCTTTAAAGGAGCTTTCGGTAAGGATCTTGCAGGATTTAGGGAATTTCTTAGAACTTCTAAGGTACAACCCTCTGCAGCTAAGCCTGGTCTATTGTTCGGAGCAAGAACTGCAAATAAATTTGAAGATGTAATTAAATCTTTCGGAAGTTTAAAGAATATACCTACACGTTCTTGGAAAGGTATTAGTGATACCTTTAAAGGTTTTAAAGATTTATCTACTAGTATTACTAAAGCAGGTGCTGCCAACATTAAAGCATTTGTTAATGCACCTATGCGAGGAATAGGTACTGGTCTTACAAAAGCAGGAGCAGGAATAAAGAATTTACCAGGTCAAGCGTTTCAAGGGTGGGCTGGTGCTACTAAAAATCTTTCTCAGTTGACTAAAGGTCCGAAGGTAGCAAGAGGTGTGCAAGTTCTTAGGAATACAGGTACATTAGCGAGGAGGATTCCTGTTTTAGGTTCTCTTCTTTCTTCTGGTATAGGTGCTATGGATGCAAACGAAGAGGAGATGAAACGTTTGCGTGAAGAGAATCCAACATTAACTGATGATCAAATTAATGCTCGTCTTAAGGATGGTAGATTGAAAAAGGATAAGAATAAAATAATTGGTAGGTCTGCTGGTGCTGGTATAGGAGCTGGTACTGGTACAGTATTAGGTGGAGTACTTGGTAGTTTTGCTGGTCCTGTAGGAACTGCAATTGGTGCTGCTCTTGGTGCTTGGATAGGTGAGAATATTGGTAAGTTCTTTGGTGAAGGATTGTTTAGTGTCTTTAAAGGATTTGATTGGGGTGAGACTTTTAGACCTGTAGTTGAAACTTGGAATGAATTAACTGCTGGAATAGGTGCTTCTTTCCAGAGTATAAGTGAAGCATTTGGTGTGGGAGAAGGTAAGAATGGATTTATTGAGGGTTTAAAAAATCTAGGTAAGGTTCTTGGTATCTTTGCTAAGATATTACTTAAAACTTTGATACCATTAATACAAATGACCTTGAAGAGTATACAATGGGTTGTTCAAGGTCTCTTGAAAGTAGTTGAAGGAGTTGTTTGGGTAATGAGTAAGATTATGGATGGTATAAGACGGTTATTGAATATAGTTGGGCACATACCTGGAATGGGTTGGCTTAAGGATGCAACAGCAGAAGGAGCTAGTATGGGTGACTTCTTAGATAGTGCAAGTAGTGGTATTGATAATGTTAATACAGGAATCCCTAGGATGGGTGATCACGATAACGATAATAATAGTAGCTCATCGGGAACAGGTGAGAGTGATAGAGGATTTCAAATTGGTGATCCAAGCAAGACTGGAGGAGGTTATGGTGGAGATGGTATAGAACCTACCATTCAGAAACCTTATCTCACTAGTGGATTTAAACCATCACATAGACCTACTCATCAAGGAATTGACGTTGGATTCTTGGGTGATAGAGGAGGTCAACCTTTATTCCTTCCTAGTAAGGCTAAAGTTACTGGCAATGGATTTGATCCTAAAGGTTATGGTAACTGGGTTACATTTACCACTGAAGATGATGGCATTACTCATTTGTATGGCCATATGCAGAAGAAATCTCCATTACAAATGGGTAAGGTCTTCCCTGGTGGTACATATGCAGGTGCTGTAGGAAATACAGGTGGATCTGACGGTGCACACTTGCACTGGGAGACTGGTACAATAGAGAATCAGGTAGGATATCCTGGAGGTAAAGGTCTTAGAGATCCAAGAGATTTTGGATATGGATTGAGTGATCCATTTAAGAAAGCTGCATCTAATATGCAGTCTTCATTAAATTCTTCTGGATCTAGTCTGGATGGTATGTCTACTAACACTAGCAATAGTGGTGCTGCAATTAGTAATAATAGTAGTAGTAAGGTAGACGATGCATCTCATCAGGCCCAAGCATTGTCGGAGGCTCTTAATACAGTTAATCCTGCTGGTGGAGGTGGATCAGGTGGTGGTTCTGGTGGTGGTTCTGATGATACTAGTCTTACTGCTAGTGGTAGTGTAAATCTAAGTACGAAGCCTGGTTGGAGTGACAACAGTGAAGTATTTACCTATAGTAACAATTAATTATGGCTAAGACTACTAATAGAAACGCTACCGATTGGGAACTGAAATGGTGTAGTATTACTAATAGGAATAAAACTAAGACTGATCTAAAGAACCTATTGATATCTTTTAATTATTATGAGGATCTTGATAAGTTAAATCCTTTAGCTGAGATTAAATTTACTGATGGAAAGAATCCTATCTCTGTAGGTGAGAATGATGTCATCGATATAAATTTATGCACTACGGCTCATACAGATGATGAGGTTGTTTATTTTAAATTTAGTATAGAGGATATAAAGGTAGAGAAAGTTAAAGGTGAAGGTAAGATCTATACTTGTAGGTTGATTCCTGAAGAGTCTAGTGCTATTGCGAAGTTTAAAAATAAAAAGTCTTATAGAGGTAATGGATTTGAAATATTGAATCAGATATTTAAAGACTCTGAGTATGGTGTTGCAATTCATAATGATGGTAACTTACCATTTAATCCTTTAGTTGTAGAGGCAAAAGGTAAAAAGATTCCAGAACTTGTTAAGGATGTGTGTACCCAGTCTATACCTGCATCTGGAAAGACTATGAATACCTGTGGGTATTTTTGTTGGGGAACTAAGAAGGGTGAGTACGATCAAGTCAGACATAGAGTTGAGTTTAAGTCTATTGATAGTCTTCTTTCTGTGGGTGGTGCTCATAAGGGAACAGATGCTGAGTACACATATTACCAAGCATCCGAGGCAGCATCACTTACTATACCAGCACAGTTAATCATACACAGTATTGAAGATAGTTCACGAGGAAACCTTAAGAAGATGGCAGATGATGGAGTGTTCCTTGCCGATGCTCTTGTACTTAATGAAGATACTAGACAGTATATGAATAAGGAGTGGGATATTAGAAAGTGGTGGGATAGATGGGGTCATATTTCTGAAAGGAAAGGTAGTCCTCCTTGGACTAACAATACATTCTTAAAGGAACTGATGGCTAGTGGTGAGGCTAGTAAAACTTTCAACCTACATATAAGTCACGAGAGGTTTCATAATAAGGCTTCTCAAGCTGCTCCTGATAAGGATAGTGACTCACTCGAACCAGAAGGAAAGTATCAGTCTACTGACTTCCAAGATTGGGATGAGGAAACAATCGTGCAATATAATGCAAGACGTGCTACAATGACGTTATCAATATCAGATCTTGTAGTCCCAGGTAATCAGTACTTACACGCTGGCGATAAAGTCAAACTTTATCTCCGTGCTTCTCTCCCCGATGCTAAAACAACCATCGATGGATACGATAAAGAAGATAGTGGTAATTATTTGATTTATAGTGTACGTCACTGGTTCTCAGTGGCACCTAAAAAAGAGTGCTGGACTGCAGCCACCCTTATAAGGGATACTATCAACAAAAATTGTTAACTATGGACACTTCATTTTTAGATTCTTATCCACCAGAAATGACTCAAGGAGCTTATAAAATCCTTGAGAAAATAAAGGTAGAAGAAGATATAGATATGAGAGTTAAGTTGTATGGACAACTAGCTTTAGTATTAGAAAATTTGAAAAAGAAATTGGATGGTTATGATACAACCGACACCAAACAACGGGTGGACGTTCAAGTAACTGATATTGACGCTAAATAATTACATCGTAAGCGTTATTCTTATGAAAACT
>CENZ01114657.1_pt1 | contig 11089 bp, 18 predicted proteins | sample 361341 | NCBI WGS metagenome assembly CENZ01 (sample SAMEA2619782, study PRJEB7988) | marine metagenome | biome: marine biome (ENVO:00000447); feature: deep chlorophyll maximum layer (ENVO:xxxxxxxx); material: "saline water (ENVO:00002010), including plankton (ENVO:xxxxxxxx)" | depth 50 m
TTTGCCCTCGTATGCGTATGTATGCCCCTATGTGTCCCACATTGATTTAAAATTAGTTCCTATGCATTGAAACGATAACTAGTTCGCATAGGGCGTACAGATGAAAACTCGGGACAGCTGTTAAAAAAATATCAGTAAAAACATAATTGAAATATAGGCGAATCATAGGCATGGGCGATTGGTGTTCTTTTGGTGCTTGACATGATTTCAGTCAGCGATTAGATTTGATTTTAGTAGATTGATAAATTCAATCGTTACATAAAGGCAGGTAAAAAATGGCGAATCAAGAATCGTTGTTTCAACCATACAAAAGCAATTTTGGAAAATACAAAGTTGTTAAGACTAGGGGCGATATTTCCCTTAAATACGATAAGGAAAGCGAAGGCAAAACGCGTTATATTATATGCGATTTGGTAGATGGCGAATACAAGCCATTAGGCGTATTAAAGCAATATGAAGCAGTAATACAATTCAAAAACCTAATGGAAATTAGTCCTAGCCCCCTTAATCGTAAGGCGTTAAAGCCATTGAAAAATGGAACTATGTCAGCCGAATTTATGGGCTTAATCGGTAGTAACCGAATCGCTCAAGAATTTGAGGGCAAAGTTCCTACGATTCAACAGGCTAAGGCGTTTATGAATAGCAAGTTTAAAGGAAGTCCCTTAGACTACTAATAAACTAAGCCTAACTAAAAGCCCCCCTATGCGTAGGGGGGTTTTTTTTATGGTCTTCCTCTATGCATTATGCATAATCAACCTAATCAAAAATACTATAACTTAGATACAAAACATTGGCTTAGAATAGCCCTCACGCCCACGAGGTTTAATTTTAAGGTAGGGGAATCTTGATTATGGGGAATTGTAGCCCAATAGAAAAAACTAGGGCTTAAATCAGCTCTAGCGTTCTCACAGAACAAAAGCCTTATTTCATGGGCTTTTACCCTATAATAAATTATAACACATATCCCTATATATATGAAATAAAATAAAAATTTTTTTTACGCGTGGGGGGGCGTATACATACGAAAAATATGCATACATAAGTGAACGACTCTCAGCTCTTTAAAGGTTTGCCTATGCATACTCTACATCTATGCATAAGAATATAATTATGTATAAGTATTACGCATAATGATTATATATAGTAATGTGAACGGCTCTCAGTCCTGTTAATTAAACGCATAGTCAATAGATTTCTAGTTGGCATAGTCTATATAGAAAAAAAACTTTGAGATTTTTTTTTGTCTATATATTTAAATACGAAATTATGAACGCATAGTGGTTACCGCATAGGGAGTGTCAAGTCATTCTAGTATATAGCAGCCTTATGATTAGCGAGAGATGTTAGCTTGAAGCCACGACCAAAATCACAAGTCAATATATACATAATGTATGTATTGCATATTTATACAAAGGGGAAACAATGGTGTACATACAGGGACACAATATAGACAAGGCAAGTTACTTGCCCAAAGGTACTTATCAAGAAGGCTCAACCATAGACAGTATGCGTGAGCCTACTGTAAGACCTGACATACCACTTCCCTCTGGTGCATGTATCTTTTGTCGTAAGAATACATCATCACAACGAGCTTGTTACTCGTGTAGGGAAGTTGACTTTAAGATAAACAGCAAAGAACATGCTGAATACCTAGCTAGTATTCACGATGTTATTAACACAAAGCAAGAGTCCATAAGGCAGGGACACTATGCACCTGTTACGAGTGCTGATTACGAGGAAAAACTAGCTCTGCTAGGCGACACTAAGTACGACCACGATATAAAACAAGGTTGTTGCTCTAGCCATAGCGACCTATTCAAGCCATACTGCAAAGGTTGTGGGTTACAACTACCTATGACTAAGGTATGCGACTACTGTTAGTAGTTTTTATATAAGAACTAAAGAGTGGCTTGTCCATGTAGGCGTATGTATTACACATACCATATTTCACATGCCTACGCGTAGTTAATCTACGCCAAGCCCTGCTATCTACTAAGTAATAAACAAGCTGGACACTTGCGTAAAGGTTAGTAGGTAGCACGATATCTATACGAGAGTTGATGTTCTCTCCTGTTGCAAAAGCAACCAATAAAGTTATTCAACTAGTTGTAGGTATCGTGCTATCTATCTATTGCACAGATTGATACTCTCTGTGTACAAGTCGTGCAAACGATATAGGTAGGTAGCTCGCTACTTATTACAGCATTATGAAGGGGCTTCGTGGATTGTAGTCCTAGTTTGAGTGTTGTAATAGTGGAAGTAACTACTTTGTTAGTTGCTCGTTACTTATAAGTAGGAATAGGTTATTCAGCCCTGTTTCAACCTATGACCGAAATGTAGGTAGCGAGAGGTGTATTTACAAAGGGGGTTATCCCCTAATCCCTATACCTGCCGTATACGTATGTAATGTACACCTCTCGTTATCTACAAAAGGAAATCAAATGATATGCGACAACTGTGGGCAGAGTGAGATGTCTGTTGTAGGACAACTTGCAAATGTCAAATCAACTGTACTCAATATGGTTAAGTGTTACACCTGTGGGTATGGAAGTGTAAGAAAAGCTAACACGAAAAGGAGATAATATGCTACCTACTAAACGGCATAAAATTAAGGGCAAGAAACTTCTTAATTTAGCAAAACAAAATCCTAATACTGAATATGTAGTGGATATGCGAATAGACAATGCTAGGAATTGGGCAGAGCTTCGCAAAGATGTAGTTCAGTACAATCTATTAAGTCCTATGGGGTTTCGTTTTCGTGCTACATATAAACAAGGACAAGAAGGCTTCGTGTACTTGCTCGTTAGATATAACGATAACGGCAAGTCCCATGAGGAAGAACAATGAAAATAAAAGGAGGGCTATATGAATAGTGATGACTTTGATGATTTTGAACAATCATTTAAAGAAATGTTTGAAAGAGCAGAATCACTAGGTTTTAAACCATTAAAACCGAAAGATGACTTTATCCCAAGAGTGTTTGGTCTTAGGGCGTTGCACTTAAACGGAGATAGAGATGACGGAATCATAGAAAGCGATATGTATTTCGCACCTAAAAATAATCCTGTTGAGATGATGATGGACTACTTCATGACTTTAGTAGATGAAAATTCTATTAACTTCATAAGGAAATTCGTTATGTTGACAGCAGAAATATTTGTTGACGCTACGAAAGATGGTGTAGTAGATACTTCTCATTGCAAAACACCAGAGGACTATGCACAGGTTTATGCAAGTCTAATGGTAGAGGGTGCTGAAATGCTAACCAAAGGTACTACATGGACAAAGTTTGCTAGAAGTGTAGAACTTGATTTACCACAAGTGGTAATGATAGGACACCCTGATGCGTTAGCCAATATGATACCGACTTCAAATGGCGACTTAATAAAGAAAGTAAGTAACGCTGATGTTGAGAGCTTCATTAAAGAAGTTCTTACAGAGGAGGAATAATGGAAGAAGTTAAATCGCATGAGGTTATCTCATACCTTAACTGTCGTAAGTGTGTTGAGGATTGGGAATTGACCGACAAAAGCGAATCCCCTCGTGATTACGCAAGATTAGAAATTGCTATCAATATTGACAATCAATTACTAATAGGTTGTGTTAGACACAACGAACATGTCGGTGCTTTTACTTTGCATGAGCAAGTAAACATGCAAGCTATGAGTAGAGGTTGTGATTGTTGTGAGTAACAAAGAGGAGATAAAGAAGTTCGTAACAAATGTAGTTAGACCAACACTACAAGAGGAACTAAATAGTTTCATTGCAGAGTGCAATGACATTGAGTTCTTAGAGGAAATATGTGAGTGGTCTAAAGACAGACAAGAACTAATTAAAAAATACGATAAGAAATTAGGAAACTATGGAAGGAGAATATGACAATAAATAATGATGGGCTAAACCCCGACATTGAAAATATGCTAGATAGCATAGGTAAGAATATAAGTGATGCGACAATACCAAAGAGGTATGTTGCTGTTACTAGAGATATTCTACAATACCTAAACGAATTATCAGTAGACATAGGTTACAACCAAAGTCTAGCTGATTGGCTATTTGAGGACACAGCAGATAAGCAGATAGACAAGAAGTTCCCTGTCTTTCTAAGACTAGTTGTACCTCATCACTTTATAGCAGGAGAGCCAAGCGATACACATTACCGAACTATATGGGAATTTGTATTTACTGATGACTATGAGAATAGCCATACAGGTATGGTAGATATTCCTGCTGAGGCATACGAATTGCTACCAGAGGTACCAGAAGCAGTACTCGTAGATGAAGGCACATATGATTTGTGGTCATCACTTGATACTGAATCACTAACCTCTGACTTTATTACACAAGTAGAGAGTCTACTTAAAGAGGAGGAATAATGAAAAATCAATGGGCATTACTAGAGAGTGTAATTAAGTCCCCTCGCATATTACTCTATGGAAAGCCCGGTACAGGTAAGACTTACTCGGCTATGAAACTAGGTATGCGAAAAGGTAAAGATAGAAAATCTATCACCCTTACACCAGAGACCACAGCAACAGACTTGTTAGGTCATTACATACTAGAGGGTAACAATGGTATGAAATGGAACGATGGCGTTGCTATACAAATGTGGAAACGAGGTGGTAGGTTAGTACTAAACGAGATAGACCATGCAGGTCAAGATGTTAGTTCAATACTACATGCTTTGCTAGATGATGTAGAGTTCGCAGAGCTAACACTACCTAACGAGGAGAAAGAAATCGTTAAACCTGCAAAGGGATTCCAAGTCATAGCAACTATGAACGGAGAGCCTGAAGATTTATCCGAAGCACTAAGAGATAGATTCCCTATCAAGATAAACATAACTGATATACACCCATCAGCTATTGATAGTTTAGATAACAAGATTGCTAGTATAATGCTAGATGTTGCAGATTCTAATACTTCTATTCGTAGCTTCATGGAATTAGACAGGTTGATTAACAAGCAAGGTGTTGATTTAGATACTGCTCTATACGCTGTATTCGGACATGATGAGGACTTTGTAGAGTCTATGATAGAAGCCTTTACAGTTACCGATTCAGATGAAGTCTTTGTAGAAAACGAAAATAATGTTATTTAGTAAAAGAGAATATGCTAAACCTGTACCAAAACACTTACCTAACCTAGCGTTACAAGGTAATGTAGTGCAGAGGTACTCGTATGAGAAAGGTGTCAATAATCCTAGTGGTAGGCACGGAATACCAATTCCAAATAGTGCTTACAATACTCAGCATGATGTTAATAGGGCAATGTTATTACAAACCCTGCGTAAGAAATATTTTACCCATGCTAAGTACAGAGGAGAAATTGATTGGGATATTATGGCTGTTGCACAGACTTACTGCATACTACCATTTGCAAGAGCAGTAACAGTCAAAGTAAACAAAAGACTAAGTAAATATTCTGATAAGTTACTAGATGAGGGACAGAATTATGGTATGGATTTATACCTACCAAAGATGAGTGAAATGACTACTAGATATCATATTGATAAATTAGTAGATGAATTGTACTCAATGATTAAAGATGGTAAGGATATTGAAACTATACAAAACTCATTATCTAAGAAAGCGATTGTAAGATTTGGCTTTACAAGGCTTCCTAATAATGGACACATTATGACAGAGGAAGTAAGTGAAGCAGTAGAGAGTGCTGTAAAGAGAAACGCACCCTTTAAAATCATACAAGATAGTAAAGATATTGAAAAAGAAATTCACTCTGTTAAACAAGTAATAGAATATTGTGTACAAAGAATTAGGTACGCATTGCAGTATGTAAGTAAGAATAAAAGACCTAGTAAATGGCATTATGACAATGAGCTAGAGCGTTGGAATAACATTTACTATAAGTTCCAACCTAAAAAATATGCTCGTAGAGTATACAACATACTAGATAATGATTGGGGTACAAATTACTACTTCAAAAGGTGGTTAAAAACTATGCCTTCTATTGAGGAAGGTCATATAGGTAAACACCTCCAAGAAGCAGTAGTACCTAATCATAGCAATGCAGAGGACACTCGTAAACTACTAGAGGATATGCAAGAGTTGACTATGCCGAAGTACATCTCTGAGGATTTATCTAATAAGATAACTCAAAGAGCAGAGACTAACTTTAGACATGTTGTAGATTACTTATCACAACAAGGTGGTCGTCATGGTATTGCTAAGTTCCCACCCTTTATAGGTAGAAAACCTGTTCGTGAAGCATTACGAAAACTAACAGTAACGCAAGGCGAGTATGGTGTAAAGCCTAGAAATGTACACAGGATAATTACAGATAGAAAAGTATTCAAACGCAGAAACCACATAGCAGGTGGTAGCGTAATGATAGACTGTTCTGGAAGTATGGGATTTGATTCTCGTGATGTTACAGAAATCGTAGAATTGTTACCTGCTAGTAATATTGCAGGTTACACAGGGTACGGACATAACGAAAATGGCTTTGATGGTGTCGTAAAAATCATTGCTAAAAATGGTCGTATAGACACAGAAGCTATTGATTATCTACAAAACTATGGACTTAATTCCGTAGACTTTGATGCTTTAAAGTGGCTCGCTAAACAAGAGGAGCCTCGTATATGGGTATCAGACATGCAGGTAGTAGGTGTTAATGAAAATGGTGGTGCAAAAACATTGCACGGCGAAGGCGTAAGTGAAATTATGAGATTCATGGCTATCAATAACATACTACCAATACAAGACATAGAACATGTTAAAGAGTATGCTAAACAGTACTCTAAATTTGTAGGTTAAAGCTATCTAAATCTAGCGATAGATTGAGTACCTAGCAATAGATACCAGAGATAGCTTATAAATACCCCCCTCGTGTGTGGTTGTTCACACATAGGGGGGTATTTTTTTTTGTTTTTTTTTCTATGCATATGCATATACATATAAAAAATTTCTTGATTTAATGCTTGTATATAGGGCGAACGCTGATATGATTACCACATGAGCGATAAGAAAAACATATCAGAGCTAATAGAAATGGCGTATGATAAGAAACAGGGGGGTGTTACTGCATGGTATTTTCAAATACCAGATGAAGTAAAACCATTTATTGAGGGTATAGAGATACTCATTAAACAAGGAAAAAAACCAAACTCAACTGCTGTAAGCAGGATATTATCAGAGGAATATAATTTCTCAGTATCACGAGCTGGTATTAACAGGTGGCTGACATACTTAAAGGAAGAAAATGAAAAAGAACGAGGAAGCGAAACTAGTTAAACTCTTAGCAGAGGTAGAGAGTGAAAAGGTTACAGACCTAAAGAACACTAACAAGAGACTACTTAGGCAAATAGAGAAACTAAAAGACAAGAAAGCAGACTTAGTGGAAGCAGTATACAAAGGTGCTAAAGATGGTATGTCTACTGTTACATTACCTAAAGTTAAGGCACCACCTAAATCTAAAAGTAAGGGGCAAGAAATTTGTGTCCCTTTACTAAGCGATATTCAACTCGCAAAAAGAACAGACACATACGACTCAGAGATAGCCGTTAAGAGAGTCATTAAATATGCTGAGAAAATCGTGAATCTCTCTCAGTTGCAGGGTGCAAACCACACAATAAAGAAGTGTGTTGTACTAGCACTAGGAGACATAGTAGAGGGAGAGTTAATATTTCCTGGACAAGCACATGAAATTGACAGCTCTTTGTATAAACAAGTTACTGTTAATGGACCTACTATGTTATATGAGTTCTTTAGCATATTGCTTTCTCACTTTGAGGAGGTTGAATGTTATTGGGTTATAGGTAATCATGGTGCGTTAGGTGGTAGAAGTCGTAAAGACTACAACCCTGAGACCAATGCAGATAGAATGCTAGGTAAGATTATGGAAACCATGTTTAAAGATGAGCCAAGAATGAAGTGGCACATTCCTGAAAAGAAATGGTATACCATTGCTGACTTGGGTGTTAAAGCAAAGTTCTTTTGTTTTCACGGAGACAACATAAGAGGTAGCATGGGCTTACCTTTTTACGGTTACAATAAAAAAATTCTAGGTTGGAAGGCATTAGCAAGTGCTGAACTTATGGAAGATTTTACACACGCAGTATGTGGACACTACCACACACCAACATCTCTTTATCTTAACGATGTGAGACTTTGGGTAAACGGCTCAACTGAAAGTCATAATGGATATGCACTTGAACAGTTAGCTGCAATGGGTAGACCATCACAATTTTGTTTGTTTGTAAAGCCTTCTAAAGGTGTAACAGCAGAGTACCTAGTGAGCTTAGAGGAATAATGATAGAACTTGAAGTTATATTTCAATGGCTAGTATTATTGCTAGTAGGTATATTGATAGGCAAAACTATATAAGGAGATAGTATGGACAAGGAAACACATAAAAAATTAGTAAAAGACTTTCCAAGTAGTGTAGTAAAACCTGCACCAAAGGGTAAGTTTGGGGACTATGTTCCTCATCACATATACACACAACGACTTGTTGATGTTATACCAGGAAAATATAACTTCTCTTATGAAGTTATTAGAGCTAAAGATAATTCTATTATAGGAGCCAAGTGCATACTAGAAATAGAAAAGCTAGGTACAGTTGAGGAAGTCGGAGATGTAGATATGAATGCATTAAAAAGAAATATTACTGAGAGCGAGATACTTAAACTTGCTGTATCAGATGGTATTAAAAGATGTTGCATGAGATTCGGAATCGGATTAGAGCTATGGACAGGTGGTACTACTGAGGAAGAACACTATGCAAACGACAACTCTCAAAAAAAAACTCAACCTGACGCGGTGAAACCACCCTCAGTCCAAGTAAAATCAGATGCAGATAAGTCGCAGGATAGCCTTTCGCCTGCCGTTGAGACCAAGACTTCCTCTGCATCGCAGGTATCTTTAGGTCCTATAAAGGTATTAGAAGATGCAAACTTTTCTACAAAAGATTTAAGTCATAAAAATGGCAAGGCATGTATGGATGAGAATGGTTTGTTATGTCCTTGTGACATGCAGTCTAAAGTAAATTACATACCAGAAAATCAGAAAACTTCTGCAAAAGGACCAGACTTTAGATGTTCTATGATGGGTCAATGTGCGGGTGGAGATGTAGTTGACGGTAAAAGATTTGCTAAATCTTGGTGGATAGTTGACTATAAAAAAGAAACACCAAAGGTTTGGGGTAACTATGTACAAGCTCTTAATGGTGTAGTAATGCCTACTGCAAAAGGTATGGATGAAATTAAGGAAGGCGAGGCACCTTTCTAATGTTGTATGGAACAGAGAAAGTGTTCTTTAATACATGCATAGATTGTTTCAAAACTTATTTACATGAGTTGCAAGCATATAAAGGACTATGTCAACAATGTGAAAAGGCTTTTGGTGAGAGGATGAATAATGTCGCAAGCGGAAACAGTAGCTGAATTACTAACTACAAACAGGCAAGGTGTTTGTGGAACTGTATTTTTACAACATTACATACCTAGATTCGGTAGTTTAATCTACGATTTAAGACACGAAAAAAAATGGGATATAGTAAAAGAACGTTGTGATTTACATGAACATAAAAATACTCAATGGAAATACAGATTAATAAGTAGTGACATCATTAACTACAATGTAGAAGAAGGTCAAACTTATTCTTTTAATTTTTAATACTACTTAGTAATTTGCTTTTTAGCGTATGTCTTGACTACTGCTAATGCAGCACCACCACCAGCTAAAGCAGCTAGTTCTAAGGTATTGGCGTCAAGAGATACTAAAGGTGCGACTACTAAAGCTCCTAGAAACGCTTCTACGAAAGTCCATAGTGTACGTTCTAGCATATCTTTGAGGTCTTCGCTCATTTTATAACTCCATGCTTCGTTCCAAGGGGTCCACGCCACATCCTTCTTGAATGTCCCATCAGAGTTTCTTGTTCTCTTAAATTTTTCTAACATTAGTTTATTAACCTTCCTTTAATCATAGCGTTAGTTGTAAGTACATTACCGTTTATCTCTTGTAATTTTTCATAAACAGTATCTGCTAAAACAAGATGGTCTTTAGATTTGTTATCAACAACAGATGTTGGATTAAGTAAAGCATCAATAGTTGTATATTCTATAGTTACTTTCTTACCTTGTAATAATTGATTAGCTACTTTTGAATACATTTTTTTATAAGCAACAGTACTAGAGCCAATAAAACCATCACCAGATACATCTAAATCTTGTTGTGTTTCTCCAACTATTAAACAACCTGATGTATGTTCATCAGTGTTGCCTGTATGAATTAAGATATAAGTAAAGTTAGGTACATCTGTAATATGTAACATACCATAATGTGCATTCTTATATCTCTCTGAATACTTAGCATGGAATCCACCAGTCTTTCTAAATTCTATATTGTATGTTCCTTCAGGTATACATGTTTCATGCATAACTTTTACTGCTTGGTATTGGTCTTCTAATGTATAACACTCAAACAGTCCATCAATAAAAAGCAAACCATTTGTTGCGTCTTTACCGAACTGTGTTCTTACTACTTGTAATTTCATTTTTCTTCTCCACTTCTTCTAACCAAGAGATATGTACTCTTGAACCATCATCTAGTATAACCCAAACATGGTCTTCTTCTTTGTCTTTATCTACCAACACTACCATACTTACATTTACAAATAGTTATATTTGTATAACCGTTTGGGTGTAATGTCGTAGTGCAGTGCTTATCTGCTTTTTGCTTTCTTTGGTTCATTGCCTTTGTCCTTTCTAAACCCTATGGTTAGCAACCATATAACTAAAGTAATTAAAGTCGCAAGACCTGTAACCTGTTGTGCTGAACCAGTCAATGTAAGAGTAGCTATAACTAAACCTACTAAAGTCCAACTAAGATTTAAAGTTTCTTTAATTGCCTCTATAATCCATGACCATAGTTTTTTTAACATTATTGTTTCCTCATTAAAAATGCTGCCATAGAGGCTATTCTAGTCAAAATAACTGGGACTACAACTTCTTGTGCTTTTTCCTTCTGGTCTTTAGTCATGTCGTCTCCAATACTACCTATTGTTATTTCTGTAAAGTCTACATCTACAAAAGTTTCTATTGGATTTTCTAAGAATGTTTCAAACTGTA
>CENZ01041367.1_pt1 | contig 11074 bp, 18 predicted proteins | sample 361341 | NCBI WGS metagenome assembly CENZ01 (sample SAMEA2619782, study PRJEB7988) | marine metagenome | biome: marine biome (ENVO:00000447); feature: deep chlorophyll maximum layer (ENVO:xxxxxxxx); material: "saline water (ENVO:00002010), including plankton (ENVO:xxxxxxxx)" | depth 50 m
CAAGGACGTTATGTCCAGCCAATATCATATCATTGATATCTTTTTGGACAATTGTTGATGGCCAGATGACGATGGCATCTCTGGAGGAGATGGTTTTTTCCATACGTCTGACGATCTGGGGATTACGTGGTTCGTTATCATAGATCCACACAGCATCGCTAATCCCCCAACGACTGAGATGAACGTCAGCTCCGCACATAGCAACCGCTTGTGGAATGAAAGCTGCGTCCAATGGTCCTTCAAGGACGTAGATAGTTTTAGTTTTGTCAACATCACTTAATCCATATACTTTAGGTACATCATCTTGTAGCATTACTGTAACATAACGCAATTTGTCTTTAGGGTTTAAAGATCTACCCTGATAACCAAATAGATTACCTTCCTCATTTAATAGAGGAATAATAATACGAGATTCTTCACTGTCTGTGCTGTCATACGTATGTTTCAGGGTGTTTGTCCACTCCTTGAACTTGTCTGCGTAATAGAATTTTGACAGGTCAGGTATCTTTCTGCTTTCTAGGTATTCCCTTGCAGGATGTCCTATATTTAGCTCAGAAATTTTTGGAAGATTTACGGTTTTCTTCTTCTTAAAGACAGGTTTCTTAAAAACCTTAGTGTCTATCTGACGTTTACGTCCACCAGATGATTCCTTAAATTTTTCTAAGTTATATTGCTCCCACAAAACCTTGTCTTGATCCTGTAGGAAATTAAAAAACGCCTTCGAGATGCCACAATTGTGACACTTGAAGACGAGTCCTGTCTTAGTTGTAAATAAGTATCCTCTGGTCTTAGACTTTCTCTTTTCTGAGTCACCACAATAGGGACAACGGAAGTTGTAGAGGCCAGTTTTCTTCCTAGCGAACCCCTGTAGCCTAGGCGATAGGAGGTTTACGTACTGCTGGTCTAAGAATTGCATCAGCAGGAAGAGAGGACACTGGTATTATACGTGGATTTTGATCTGGTGTCAACATATTCCTCACAACCCTCTGTCCTACTGGAGACACAGCAAATGATATGATGCTCAGAGCACCAAAGATACTCCACATCTTCTTCTCCATCAATCGGAGTCTCTCATCTACCTTACGAATATCTCTCTCACATCCATCCTTAATCTCTCTACTTTGACGGTTGATTTCTCTATGAACCGACTCAACTTTCTCAAATAATACCGCATCTATTCTATCTTGCTTATCTAATTTCTCATTATGGACAGCAAGAAGCTGCCCCATTTTCATAGAGTTTTCTTGAAGAGTACTAACGACTTTCTCCAGTCGCTCTAGAATAGCAGCGTTAATACTCTCAGCCATTATCAGTTCTTAACTGCGAAATCTACTGCCTTCAGATATGTTTCAGGAGAGAAGTTCAACATCTGACGGAACTTGATCTGATTAGCAGGATCAAGGTTACCATATACATCTGTTACTCTCTTAGCAGAATAAGTATCAAGCTTCATTGTCTTGTCACCTACTGCGATGTCAGCAAAACCTTGCTCATCACCAACCTTCTTATCCACTAGAGCTACTGCTGTGTCTAGTACATCAACTTCAACAGACTCTTTCTTTAATTTCTTTGTTTGATCGGATGCTTTCTTCTTAAAGTCAGAAAGACGTGCCTTCATAAGGGTGTCCATTTCCTTAGTCTTGGACTGCATCTTCTTCTTAGCATCGTCACGCTTCTTCTGGAGATCCTTAGCACGACCCAATTTTTTCTGCTGTTGTATTTGCTTCTGAGCTCTTTCAGTCTCAGATGCTGCTTCAGCAATTTTTGTAGATTCTTCAGACATTTTTTTGTTGCGACCTGACATAATACGAGAGACCAATTTACGACCAGCCTTTGTACGACCGTCGTATTTTGTGCCGTTGTTCTTTTTATATTTAGAACGATTTCTTTTTCCAACTATGATGTGAGTAGGAGGCAGAGCAATTCTACTGCCATCGCCAGCTGAATTTACGGGTGCGTCCTCATTCATAGTAGTATAAGTTCTTCTAAGGTATATGTATCTAAGTAAGGATCATCAAGTTCCTCTGGAAGGTAGTTGAGATACTTAAGAAACGACTTCAACATACTCCAATGATGCTCATCTATTTTATGAAACAGCATAGGTGTTGATGCATCACCAAATACATTAAATAAAATTATAATATGGTTAAGAATTAGGTGAGTCTTTAACTCTCCTGTCTTTTCATAACGTTTCAATAATCGTTTGATATATTTAAAACGCTTCAAATCCTCAAGGAAGTCGTCGTAAGTTATTCCTTGAGGATTTTCATAGTGCTTGGAAGCGAATAGGAGGAAGTTGTCATCATTTAGAAATTCAAATTTCATTCCTCATATTATGCAAATGTTATAGACTTATAAGCAGATGTTACTTCTTCCGCACCACCAGCAGATGTTACTTTAACACGATACTCATATCCGTCAAGTGCTGCTTTAGTACCTGCGGTAATTGTGAGTGCTGTTGCTGCTCCTGAAGTTACTCCAGTAGCTGCTCCAGTGTTACCATATACTCCACCGTCTAGTGAAGATGTGATGTTAACCCAACGAAGTCCTGTTGCAGTCTTACGTTGCCACTGTGTGCTAAGTGCTGATGAGTCACTTGATGCAGCAGTAACTGTAAGTGCACTAGTAGTAACGGGGTCACTAAGACCTGTTAGTGCTACTAGATCTTGACTGAATGTGATTGCAGATGCTGCGTCAGCTACTACACTATCATCACTCTGTGTCTCATCTGCGTTCGCTTCTGGATCTGTTAAAGGAACAAGAAGTTCTGATTTATGGCGTGTGTTACCAGCAGTATCAGTGTAAGTGATGTAGTTCCACCAACCTGGTCCAGTGAGTCCACGCTCTTGGTTCTCACTAAGTGCTGCTTCTGTCTCATCAACGAAGACCACAGTCCCTCCACTAGCGTCTGCTGCGACGGTAGTTTCGACTTTCGTCTTGTTGGCGTTACTGTCAGTATCTCCGTAAAGTGACATTGTTTTTACCGTTTTTAGTATTTATTAAAGTGAGAATCCCTCGATCTTACCAAACTTATTGGCAGCTGAGAGCATTTGGAAATTAGTTTTAGGAGAAAGTTTAGCAGTTTCAGCTTCCCATTGCTTCTTAACTAGCTTGTTATGTGCTTCCACTTCAGATGCAGGAATATCCATCCACTGACCTTCTCTCACACAAACTTCTACAACTGCTGGAGATGTTACATTTTCAGCAGCAGTAACTAGTTTAGCTTTAATGAATCCCTGAGCATTAGGAGTAAGACCAGATCCAAGTTTTCCGTGTTTAGGAGTAACTTCTAGAAGTTCACCTTTACTACTCATAACGACATTAAACTCTGCTCCACCATTGCTGATGTCGTCACCATTGTCATCTATCAATTGAATTGTGGGGGTAACACCTTTAGCATACAATCCACCATCCATTACTCTGCAAGTCATTACAGATCCCCTCTCGTCATAATTACCGAGATAATATTTTATGGTTCCATCAGATTGAGGTACTGGTGTGATAGTATCCTGTGACTGACGTTCGTGGAATTGAGGACCGCCTCCATCCTTTAAGTTTGCCATTACTTTTTATTACGACTAGGGTCTGAGTATATTTATAAAACCTGAGATTATGACTCTAGTAGTGCTTTTGCTACAGCAGCAACTAGTTCATCGTCAAGTTTGTTTTCAGTCTTAGCTGCTGCTTTCTTCAGCAACTTAATAAGAAAATCTTTGATAACTGAATCAAGATCATCAGGAATTCTATCAACTGCCTTGTTGATAATACTGATCGCTATGGGCATAAAAAAATTAATCATCTCAAAATAAGCAAGATGATTTATTTAGGCTCTTTCTTCAATTTCTTCATACGTTTCGCAGCCTTTTTCTTAACCTCCTTCGGATCATCCGTGTCGGAATTAATCTCAGGCATAATCTCTATCTCTGAGGTATCCTCAGATGTTAATTCCTGTCTTAGTTGGTAGAATGTTTTCATAGTACTGAGTACTCCTCTAGATCTTTTACCCAAGATCTAAAGATCTTGTTGTCTTCTGCTAGTGCTATTATATAGTTAGGTCCACGACGAATTACCTTACCATACTTACCGTTGGTAGTGTTCTTCACCCAATCACCCTCAAGAAATACATTATTATAATGGAAGTCCTCTTGAACTTCACGTTCAAAATGCTCCTTTATTTCTACACGAAACTGTTTAAAGGATTTCATTATACATCAAATACGAAGAGATCGAACTTAGCATCATCTATATTGCTACCTGAGGCTGGATCAGATGCTGTACCAATAAAGGTAGTACCATTAACCTTTTCAAGATTAAACACTAGTGGTGTTCCTTTACCAGCTGCACTATCATCATTATAATGACACTGTGCTAATACAAGATAACTAGCAGTATCACCGTAGTCGTGAGCCATTGTAAAGGTGAACTGGTATGAACCATACCCTGCTACTGCACCATAGGTTACAGTAATACCTGCACCAGTCCAAGTACCTTGTGGATCTGTACCGAAATTTGTAAATCCACCAGTTCCTTTATACCTAGCAGCACCAACACCTGCTGAAATACCACCTGCTGTGCTACCATCAGAAACTTTCAGGTTACCTGCATTAGGATCATAGAATAATTCTCCCTTGTTGCCTACAAAAGTAGCAGCATTAGTACCACCCAACTTTTCTAGAAAGGGTCTAAAAGTATCAGCCATTGTTCTTATCGAAATCGTGAATGTTTTCTGATCCTCCTAAGGAAAAAGGATTATACTTCGAGGTAGCAATTTCATATGCTTTATGATGTGGTGTTACCTCTTCTTTTTTATCGTCAGTAGCTATTGGCATAGTATCGTGGGGGTGTGGAACATCATCAAACCATTCATCAAGTGGTAATCGGTGTAAGATTTTCATTTCTTTTTGGATTTTTTCTTGATGTTCATCAACTTCTTCTTAGCAGGAGGTGGTGTGTCATCATATCTGTAATTGGATGTTGGATTATTAACCAATGGATCCGTTTCAATAATTTCTGAAAGATTATCACTAAGATTAAATACAAATTCTTCACTAGCATCAGAGTTACTACCCTGAAACTCAGTCATTCTTGTTTCCTTTTCTTCCTGCGATACATCATCTACTGTGTAACGATCCCACATCTTTCCACCGTAGCCACAAGTACCACGTTTTTCCCTCTTCTCACAAAGACGGCAATACTTTTCACCAGACTTTTTCTTAGCTGGAGGACATTTAAATTCGGATAGTTTCTTCATTTGAAATTAGATGGTAACGCACTCTTAATCTCGTTCATCAACTTCATACATTCTCCATCGCTCAATGCTTTTGGAATACCTGCACGAAAAGTAGGAAAGTCTTCAGCAAATGCTGCACGTCTCATCTTAGTACCAGAGATTGCAAACGTATCACCGTCTGCATCACGATTACCAGAGGAAACAATGTCTAATTTCCTGAAATAATATTCCTTACCATTGTATTTATGAATCCACTGAAATGCATTAACACGATCCGAACCAACAACCAACGTTGCATCCTCATAACCTGCTGCTTGTATGTCCTGCAAGCATTCTATTACAGATTTTTCAGCACCAACGATGTTCTTAGCATAGGTACGGAACATTTTCCTCATCCACGCTACTTTACTGTCTGGTTTTAATGGATTTTTACCACTTTTATCTTGCGTCTTTGATGTATAGATCCTCCAGTCACATTTAGAAGCTGCTGTTTTGACCCCTTTTATGTTCTCCTCGTGTCCTGTAGTGGGTGGCTGGAACCTACCAAAGGTAAAGAAGCAACAATCGTATAGTTTTTCTAACGCCATTGCTTCTGAATAGTAAAGTTATTGTATGCAAACTCAAGACGGTTAACCAGTTTGATCATATCACCATCTTGGTGTAGTACATAACCCTCAGGTGTAGTAACCTTGTATCCCTTCTCAGTTTCTACGTAAGTTCTAAATCTTTCTAGGTGATCTAGTTTGTCTATAATAAATTGTTTAACATCTTGGATCTCTTTATAGAGTTTCAACAACTGAGTAAAGTTAGATTCGTTGTTATCTAGGTACACTTCACTCTCAAATACTAACTTACGCTTAACTGCAAGTGTTTTGGGAGTCTTGATCTTAGCAAGTTCCTTCTTCATCTTCTCGTGATAGAACTCTATCAAGTTATCAAGTGCTTGACGTGGATTGCCTATGGCCACACCTTGACGTACCTGACTATTAAAGAACTGCTTAAGGTAACTAGCAACGTGCCACTTAGCTTCACCAGTTGTTCCAATGTTTTCCACAATATTATCGAGGAATTCCCCACAGTTTCCACAGAGGTGATCTATCCGTTGAATATATTGCTCAAAAGTGGTACATTCTTGAGCCGTAAGGGTCACTTCGTTAATAGGAGTGTCGTTAGATATGACTGCTACTTCACTAGCACGTGAGAATGTCTTGATAGGAGCACCAGCCATTGCTTGCATCTCTCCAAAAGTGGTACCACTGTAATGCGTATGGAATACTACACCAATCTTTGATTGCTTGACCTCTTTACCTATGTCGTGTTCCTGAGGTATTCCGTACGTAATAGTATTGGGTCTAAACGTATATAATTTCTCACCATCTACAGTCTCAGTCTTTAGAGTACTGTCTGTGTATAGTAAATCTCCCTGTACAACTCCCCTAATATTCAACTTACTGAAGTAACGTAGAGAATACTTCAACTTCTCTGCTAGATCTCCCTCATAATATACATCAACATCCTCTTCTGTGTAGCAAACCTTAGGTGCAGTTTTAGCAAAGACAGACTTAGTACCCACAAAGAACATACCACTGTTAGGATCAGTACCACATACTACAGATGGTGCACCATCCCATTTGGTCTGTAAGAATCCTTTTGCATCAGCAGTCTTACCAAGCATCTTATATAATTCTTTCAAGAAAGCAACAGACGCAGCACAACCATCAGAACCATAGTTCAACATTTCATCTTCTAAGTGTTCAAGGTGTTTGAGTTGCTTTACATTAGCCATTATCGTGTGCGTCCTCCTCTGAGTCACCTGGAAATTTAGTCATAATGCTTTCACCTTTCATCTTATATCCTGACTGTAGCTTGTCTGGATACACACGATCTGGATCTGCTTTACTTCCCTTATCAGATGTGTTTCTGATATTAAAAGCCATATCCAATAATGGTGTTGTTAAGTTTATATTAACACGTTTTGCCCCTCCTGTGTTACCACCATATGCCACTTTGACACCTGACGCAACGGAGGCAGCGTTTAAAAATTTCTCATCAATTTCTAGATGATGTATATGTCCATTGTGTAAATGTACATAATGATATCCCCAACCAAGAGATCCTTTAATCAATTGCTTAAGTAAGTTACGATCATAACTAGGAGAATTATCAATCTCGTGGAAGTTACGGTTACCTGCTTGGAAGTTATTAAAGGTAGCACAAAGCAAATCTTGCTTTAGACCAAATGTTTTAATCAATGCTAGGCCTGCTTCAGTAGTAATACTACCTGCTTTAACTTGTTCTACAGGAAACACGTTGGTCTTAAGACCTAAGTTAGATAAGTTTGTGGTACCACTTGTTTTTAATGACAGATATGTATTCCTTTCCTGCTCCCCCTTACACTGTGTCACCAACGTTACGTCAGTAACAGTTGCACCAATATTATATCCTTTAGATGGTGAAGCACCACCTATCTGCCAATTACCATTAACAATTTTCATTGGTCTTTTCTTGTTCTCAGCACCTTCAGGTACTACTCTCAATGCTGTACAATTCTCCAGACCATAATGATCTACAAGACCAAATATAAAATGTCTATACTTATTATTTTTTAACTGATCTGGATTCTCAATCCAATCATTGAGCAAGTTCTCCATCTCTCTTTCAAAGAGACCACCTTGGTTTGCTGCTCCTCGGTTTCCTCTACTACCATTACCAAAATCAGGTTGTAAATTTTTGATCTTAAGTCTGGACTTGATATCTCTTATAGTAAAACTTCCTACTAGTTGACGAGTGATTTTACAAACAGATTTATTAGTAGGATCAAATGCAATTGGGTCTGGTACTACGGTACCATAGTGATGTTTAAGTTCATTAAATAATCTAAGGGCTTCAGAAGCACGGACTTTATCCATATGCTTCACTGCCTTTCCTGCTTCCTCAAAAGTTTTTGGTAGAACATTGTATGCCATACCAATATTTAGAGTTTTTATCCTTCTTGCACGTCGTATTCTATAACTATCTTTTTACTCCTTCTCCCAACACTATTAGAAGTTTGCAATCGTTCCATAGTACCACCCAACAATGCAGTGATTGTTAATAGTTCTGAAATTAGATCTCCTTCTGGAAGTAACGCTGTTGTTGGTCCCATATTTTCAACCATACGATCAACACAGTCTTTGTAATCATTACCATCAACGATACATTGCTCTACATCTTCAGCTTCAAATTTAGTCATCGATAATGTCCTGTAAGGTGAATAAGGATTTGAATTCTATATTATTATTTTCCCATATACTATGATCATCCATCCTATCAACGATAGCAACAACACGATTAACAACATAACCTGCATCACGTAGGACATTAACTGCCTTCATAGCACTGCCACCTGTAGTAGTGACATCCTCTAGGACTGTGACAATAGAACCCTTCTCAGGTTTTGGACCTTCAATAACTTCCTTTGTACCATATCCTTTAGGATTCTTCCTAACAATAAGAGCATCAATGTGCCCTCCTTTATAGAATGCTCTCTGTGCTACACCAACAACCAATGGATCACCACCTAGAGTAAGACCACCAACTGCTCTAGACCCTTCATCCAACTTCTTTACCATCAAGGTAGATAGAAGTGCATTACCTTCACAAGATAATGTTACAGGTTTGCAGTTAACATAATGACTACTTGTATGACCAGAAGAAAGAGTAAACTGACCTTTCTTATATGCTCTCTCCTTAATGAGTTTGAGTAATGTTGCTTTGTATGCTGGATCAGTCATTAGATATCACCTTGCTTACGATTCTCAGACATATCAACTTCAAATGTTCCAGCAGGATATCTAGCAAGCAACTTTGCCATATTAGTTGCTAAGACTTTATTAAAATCAAATCCTAATGCCATACAAGCCTGACTATAATACCAAAATACATCTCCTAACTCTTTCAACATATGCAACTTAACATCATCAGTAAGTTCCTTACCTTGGAAAGCAATCTTCTTTACTATCTCTGTGAACTCTCCACCTTCTGCACTGATACCAACAGCAGCAGTCATAAGACGTGCGATGTCAACACCTTTCTTATCTAGTTCTGCTATACGAGCTATGAACTCACCATTATTTTTTGATGGAATACTTGTGGTCTGATCCACAAACTCCATATACTGATCGACATCTACGATCATACGTTCTTCAGTCATACTACAAAATCAGCGAATTTAGAGGAAGATTTTTTATCAAAATCAGGTGTAAAGTCAACGTCTTTAGCTTCTGCTTCAGCGTCTTTACTTTGCTCTACATCATACAGCTTCATCTTTGCTCTGTCAATACCAACAAGGAATCTTCTATACATTGTAGGATCATTATATCTATTCTTTAACTGCTTAACCATTATTTGATTCTGGGCTTCCAATTCCTCGCTAGAAATGAGAGCGAACATAAAATCAGCAGTAGCAGGGAGTCCGAAGGACTCTGAAGTGTCAGTAAGGTCAACATCAGTAGAGCCGAAACCAGCACGAGTAGTTTGAGTAGCACTAACGATCGGTAAATCAAATTCGACAGCCAATCCCCTAAGTTCCTCTGCAATCGCTTTAACATAAGTGTAAGAGTTAACAATAGCACCTTTGTATCTGGCAGAAGCACAGATGTTAAGGTAGTCTATAAAAATTATATCTGGTGCAAACGATTTCTTCAATGACAATTCATTCATCAATGATCTGAAATGACCTGCGTGTGCTGACGCAGTAGGATACTCTTTAATAATAAGTTTACCCTGTGTCTTACGTGACAGATCTGCTACCTTAGATTCAAAGATCATCCTAGGTAATTCTGGGATGTCCTTGATGTTTACATTAAGTAAGTTAGCATCAATACGTTCAGCAATCTTCTCCTCTGCCATCTCAAGGGTGATGTATAATACATTCTTTCCTTGTGATAGACACGCTGCTGCAACGTGACACATAAACAATGACTTACCTACTCCTGTTCCAGCAAGAGCAACATTGAGTGTTTTGTTGGGGATACCACCCTTGGTAATCTTATTGAAGTATTCCAGATCAAACGGAGTTTTCTCCTCATCAGTAGTGTAGAAATCGAAGCGTTCTTGATAGTCAACCAAGTAGTCGTGACCAATATGATCATCAAAAGAGACCGATAAAGCTTCCTTAAGAATATCAGGAATCGCATCCCTACTTTTCTTTTCATCCTTTCCATCGGCAAGCTTGATAGACTCCATCAAGGCTATGTATATTGCCCTGTCTTTACACCACTTCTCAGTGGCATCAAGCAACCAGTCCTGTGTAGGATCTTCCTCTACATCCTTGAAAGAGACACAGATATCTCTGACTTGACTATAAGTCTCATCAGAAACATCTTGCCGTCCTTCGACTTCAATGAGTATAACCTCCGTGGTCGGGAGACGGTCATATTTAGAAGCGAATTTTTGTATCTCTTCAAAAATGATTTTTTCATCAAGTTCCTCATAATACTCAGGCTTTACAAAAGGAAGAATCTTACGAAAGTAATCTTCATTACGAAAGAGACTACGTAAGATAGTTCTTTCTACACGTTCATTCATTGCCATACTTGAATTCTTTGGATGCAGCCTCGTCTAGTGCTTGCATTATTTCTGGAGTGAAGTACTTCTCAGGATCAGCAAGAATGCTCTTTGGATAAACAGAAGTTTCACCAAACTTAATCCTATTGCCCACACGGTTAAAGATTCCGTGCTTCTCACCCAGTTCCAGTAGTCCGTAATACTTGTCAAGTCCACGCTCGTCAAAGAACAACCTTACTTTAACCTTAGAATTCTCTTTTGTAAACCTTGATTTACGATTTGTGGCAGTAATGAGAT
>CENZ01168845.1_pt1 | contig 11042 bp, 10 predicted proteins | sample 361341 | NCBI WGS metagenome assembly CENZ01 (sample SAMEA2619782, study PRJEB7988) | marine metagenome | biome: marine biome (ENVO:00000447); feature: deep chlorophyll maximum layer (ENVO:xxxxxxxx); material: "saline water (ENVO:00002010), including plankton (ENVO:xxxxxxxx)" | depth 50 m
AAAGAAGAAGGCCATGACGACCATGACGAAGAAGGCCATGACGACCACCACGGTCATGATCACGGCGGTGTAGATCCCCATTTCTTTACAGACCCAGGGCGTATGGCTCAGGTAGTAAAGCAGCTCTCTGATTTCTTAGTTCTTAATTTCCCTGAAATCGATGAGAAAGACTTAGTATCTCATATGACGGATTACTCTAAAAAACTTGAGGACCTTGATAGTGAAGTAATGCAGACACTTTCTTCGATACCCACGGGTTCTAGAGTTATGGTGACAAACCACGAAGTTTTCGCTTATTTTGCTGAAAGTTATGAGTTTGAAATTTTGGGCACAATAATCCCTTCTTCTTCCACCCTTAGTAATACCAGTGCCAAAGATCTTGTAGATCTTGCTGAAAAGATGAAAGCTGAAGGAGTCCCAGCTGTATTTGTTGATGCTTCTTCCTCAGATGCTCTGGCCGAGGCGCTTGCAGGTGAAGTTGACGGAGTCAAAGTAGTCAGCTTGTTCTCCGAGTCGCTTGGTGCAGAGGACACTGCAGGGTCAACTTACATAGACATGGTAAGGACAAACAGCGAACTAATAGCTAGTGCATTAACTGGATAGAATCAGTTTATGAGTTTCCTTATTGATGCCTTTGAACCCGCTTTTATGCAAAGGGCATTAATAGGGGGTTTGATAGCTGTAATAGCAACATCACTTGTTGGAACATGGATAGTTCTCCGCGGGCTCGCATTTCTTGGGGATGCACTGGCACATGGAGTCATCCCCGGGATTGCATTGGCGATTTTGTGGGGTTTTGACCCTGCTATTGGAGCGTTTGTAGCTGCACTTATTATGAGTGGGCTAGTCACATTCGTTTCCAACAGGACAACTGTCCGTGATGACACAGCAATCGGGTTGCTGTTCGTGGGGATGCTCTCACTAGGAGTTGTAATTGTTTCTAAGTCAAAGTCTTTTTCAACAGACCTTACTTCACTCCTATTTGGCGATGCCCTTGGAATCAGCGCTGGCGATATTTATAAACAACTCGTTTTTACGATTGTTGTGGTTGCCTTCACAATAATTCTGTACAGGCCATTTCTGGCGCTTACCTTTAATGAGATGAAAGCTCAAACATTAGGTATGCATCCACGTTTGGCTCAAGCGGCATTACTCGGACTTCTATCTCTTAGTATTGTTTCTAGCTTCCAAACTATTGGAACATTATTAGTCTTTGGTCTGCTCGTTGCACCTCCTGCAACTGCATCTCTAGTGGTAAAACGAGTTTCTGGAATAATGGCGGTTTCAGTTTTATTTGGGACACTCGCTGTATTTTTAGGCCTCTTAGTAAGTTTCTATTACGGAACAGCTGGCGGAGCGACAATGGCTGGATTTAGCGTCCTGCAATTCTTCATTGTGTTGGGAGGTCGCTCAGCTTTTAACAGCATTCGCAAACTAAGAAATAAGGAAGTTTCTGTGTAACTTCATAAATTTAAGTACCACTGAGACTTTGAACATTGAAAACTTAGTCTGGTTACAGAATGGCTACCAGGCATCAAACAAAACCAGAAAAACTGGTCGGGATGGGGAGATTTGAACTCCCGACCCCCTGCTCCCAAAGCAGGTGCGCTGCCAGACTGCGCCACATCCCGAATAGATCAGTGTAGAGGCACATTTGCGTTCTGGAGCGAAGCAATTTATCCGCGAGTATATAAAAAGTGTTTTAAGCGGTTATTTTCTAGAGATGAATGAACCAATTTATGATGCCAAAACTTTCTGGGAGTTGTTTGTAAGGCGAGTTGAACTTAGCGGTGAAAAAAAGATGCTTATTGACGACTATGATCGTTCTCTGACCTTTTCAGAAGTAAAAGAAAAAGTTGAAAAAACGGCTGCAGGTTTTATGGAAATTGGAGTCAGAGAGGGAACACCGGTCACATGGGTTTTACCAACTCGGATAGAAACGATAGTTGCCTCTTTGGCTTTGTCAAGAATAGGTGCGGTTCAGAATCCAATTATCCACATTTATCGTGAAAGAGAAGTTGGGTTTTGTGTCCGCCAAACAGGTTCGGAACTAGTTCTAGTCCCCGGTGAATGGAATGGGTTTGATTATCGGGAAATGGTGAAAAATTCAACAGCTGATATGAAGAGCCCTCCCAATATAGTTCAGATATATGACAGCCTCCCTGAAGGTAATCCCCTGGAACTGTCCGAAGAAGTTGTTCTAGCTCCGGATGAACCAATTAGATGGATTTATTATACGTCGGGTACTACTTCAGATCCTAAAGGCGCAATGCATACTGATTCAACTTTGATAGCGGGGGGAGTGGGTCTAGCGAAAGCTCTAAATATGGGTGAAAAAGATATAGGATCTATAGCTTTCCCGTATGCGCATATAGGAGGTCCTGATTATCTCGTGTGCATGCTCGCAGATGGGTTTCCGGCAGTTTTAATAGAAAAATTTGATCTTGAATCAACTATTGAAACCTATAAACGACACGGAGTTACAATGGCGGGTGGAAGTACGGCTTTTTATTCGATGTTTCTTGGGGCACAACGTCAGCAACCTCAGAAACCTCTAATACCAAGTCTTAGATTGCTTTCAGGTGGAGGTGCTCCAAAACCACCTGAGATTTATTATGAAGTCTCACAAGAAATGGGTATTCCAGTAGCACACGGCTATGGCATGACAGAAAGTCCAATGATTTGTCAGGGTTCACCTCAGGACGATCCGGATCAATTAGCGCACACAGAAGGAAAACCAGTTTTTGGTGCCGAAGTGACAATAGTTAGACCTGATGGTTCAGCATGTGAAGCAGGAGAAGAAGGGCAAGTAGCAGTTGGAGGTCCCCAACTTTTTAAAGGTTACAAAGACCCGGATCTAAACAACGAAGCATTTGACTCTCTTGGAAGGTTCCTCACAGGCGACTTAGGAGTGATGAGAGAAGATGGCCATGTTTCAGTGACAGGTCGCGTTAAAGACATAATAATTCGAAAAGGTGAAAACATTTCTGCAAAAGAAATAGAAGACATTTTATACACCCATCAAAAAGTTAAAGCCGTAGCAGTTGTGGGTATCCCAGACAAAGAAAGAGGGGAGAGGGTCTGCGCAGTTGTGGAACTGGCTGAAGGAAGCGATCCTCTAGATTTCAAAGAAATGATTGAAATTTGTGCTTCGGAAGGGTTGATGAAACAAAAAATTCCAGAGCAGCTAATCAACTACGGCGGTTTATTGCCAAGAAATCCAACATTAAAGATACTCAAATACCAGTTGAGGAATGAGATCTCGAAAATAGATTGGCCTTAGTTACTTGCCTTTGAAGTTGCCTTTCCTTCTTTCCTTAAAAGCATTAACTCCTTCTTCCGCATCTTCCGTTTCAGCGAGCAACGTTTGATCACCACCCATAGCAGCAATAGCTGCCCGCTCTCCTTCTGTCACATATCGCATTGAAGAACGTTTAGTTGCCTGCACAGCCAGTGGTGCACCTTCGCAAATAATTTCTGCGATTTCGATCGCTCTTTCAAGCTCAGAACCAAAAGGAACAACTTCCTGAACAAGACCTACGCGAAAAGCTTCTTCAGAATCAAACACATCGGAGGTGAGGAGATGGTACATGGCATTACCCCAACCGCAACGTTGAACAAATCTGATTGTTGCACCACCTGTAGCATGTATGCCTCTTAAAGGCTCTAATTGTGAAAATCGACAGTTGTCAGCAGCGACTACTATGTCTCCTGCCAGCATTAGTTCGATTCCAAGTGTGTAGGTCACACCCTTTACAGCTGAAACGATTGGTTTAGTACACTTACGACCTAATGCAGTTGGGTCGACCTTTCCTTCCCCGCGCCCTCTTTCACCTTTTTGCATCCTCTCCCGAAACTTGGGTAAATCTAGGCCTGCAGTGAAATGATCACCATGGGCGAAAAGAACTCCGCACCACAGTTCAGGATCATCGTCAAGTCTTGTATAGGCATCACTGAGATCATCAATCATTTCGGGTGTGAAGCCGTTCATTTTTGAAGGCCTATTGATTCCCATTAAAAGAACTCGTCCCGCTACTTCTAACGTTATTCCACCTTCTATATTATTTTCAGACATTTTAAGACCTTGTATTTTCGTTTAGTAAAGAACTTTAGCGTAGTTTTCCCTTTCGAGTAAAAGTTCTTTTAGATGACTTCCATAAGCATATGAACCTACTCTTCTATCGTTTCGGACAACTCGGTGACAAGGAATTATTAGAGGAATGGGATTTGCACCAAGAGCGGATCCGACGGCGCGTTGAGCCTTAGGGTTATTAACATCTCTGGCCACCTCCGAGTAAGTAGTAGTTTCACCAAAAGGAATTCGAGAACAACTCTTCCAAACTTTTTGCTGAAAAGGTGAGTAGCTAGAAATTTCAAACTTAAGCTTTGAAGGCCAGCTTCCCGCTTGCCATTGATTTATTCCTTCTTTAATGTCTTTGGGTAAAGAATTAACTCTTAAAAAACTGTTTCCCGTTTTTTCTTTAAGTTGTTTCTTAAAGTCTTTGAGGGAAGTCATATTTTTGAATTCAGATGCACAAATACCTGAGTTAGTGAAAGCTAACCAAAGTGGTTCTTCCAGGATCTCTACAAGTCCGACATGGTAAAATTTTTTTCCTGTAATAATTTTTGAGTTTTCATTCATCCATGAGACCAGTACGAACTATCACAAGTGGACATGGACTGTGGTGAGAAATAGCTTGGCTTACAGAGCCAAGTCTGAGTCCAGCGAAACCCCCTCGCCCGCGGTTTCCGACTACTAGCATGTCAGCACCTTCAGCTATAGACATTAAAGTTTCAGGTGCTCTACCTTTCTCAATTGTTTTTTTGATCTGAACATTTGGATTTTTAGAAATTTTCATAGCGGATTCAACAACCTCATTCTGGAGTTTTTTAACTTCAGTAATTAGGTTTGTTCCATCAAAAGGTACATATCCGAGATCTGGCGAAGACGGTATATAGGTAGGTGAATAACAGGTCACAACTTCGACTAGTGCGTCGCGATGCAACGCTTCCTCTAAAGCCCAAACTAAAGCAGCTCTGGCATAGCCAGATCCTTCAATGCCTACAACGATTCGACGCTCTTTCTCCATGTGGCCCCTTAATCGATTCAGAAATAAGACGGATATTTTGCCGTCACTACATTTTGCTACTTGGAGAGAGCGTCTTCAACTTTTTCTAGAGCCTTTTCTTCTGAAAGGTTTAATGCAAATGCGAGTTCTGATACAAGAATATTGAGAGCCTTGTTGTAAAGAGTCTTTTCTCCAGCGGAAAGCCCCTTATCTTCATCACGTAAAGCTAAGTTTCTTACTACTTCTGCCACTTGATAGACATCGCCACTTTTCAGTTTTTCCTGATGATTTTTAAAGCGGCGAGACCAGTTAGCCGGTTCTCTCACATCTCTTTTTTCAAGAACTTCAAACAAGTCAGGAACATCGCGTTTCGCAATTGGCCAACGCATTCCCACTTCCTCAGCTTTTTCAGACGGGACAGAAAGAACCATATCCCCATGAGCCATATGCAAAATTAGGTATTCAGTAGTTTTACCGAAAGCTTTTCGCTTTTCCTTTTTTTCAATTACTGCGGCACCATGATGTGGGTAAACAACTTTGTCACCGGGCTTGAATGTCAATTTGGCCTCCGAAAGCGGTAGATCAGAGTTGTAGGATACCTATCTGGGACTGCAATGGTAGCTAATTTTAAAAATTAGTTAAGCACCTAAACGTTCTCTAGCTGCTTTACTACGTTCTAGAAGATGCTCAGGAACACCGTGTTCGTTTCCACCACTGGAACCCGTGTCCGCGGTGTCCTCTTCTGCCACTGACTCATCAGTTGCTTCAGGTTCATTTTCGGCGTTCATTCGGTCAATTTGGAATTGTTCCCAATCTTCGACTTTCACTACGTCTTCATGATCCACACGACCCAGTTTTGCCCCGTTATCGAAATCAACCCAGTAACGAAACCATTCGATCCCGTTTGAAACGAGAATTTTCCCTTCTGTTCCTTCAGGAACACCAGGGAGATCTATTGTCGCTACAACTTTCTGTTTCCGTTTTAGAGGATTCAAGTCTTCTACTTCCAGTAATTTTCGAACTCTTAAGACGAAACCTTATTCTAAAAATTATCTCCTCATGCGGTTAAATCGCGTTGTGAAGAAATTTTTTCCAATAGAAAATCTTTAACTCCTTCAATACCTAACTCTGTTTGTATTTTTTCTGGATCAGAACGATCTAAAAACTCGACTACTCCATTTTCTAAACCACGGGGTCCTATAGTCAGTCGAAGAGGTATACCTATTAATTCTGCATCAGCAAATTTGACACCGGGTCTCTCCTTGCGATCGTCTAACAAAACGTCTACACCGTTAGTTCTCAAATCTGCGTAGATGCTCTCCGCAATTTTCATTGAGTTTTCGTCGTCAGTTTTCACAACAGTTATAACAACTTCGTAAGGGGCAACACTGATAGGCCATATTAATCCCGAGTCATCGCAGTATGTCTCCGCTATAGCAGCCATAGCACGGCCGACACCTATTCCATATGAACCCATAGTGGGAATTTGTGAGTTACCTTCCGAGTCGAGGACTGTTACACCCATTGCTTCGCAATATTTGCGACCCAGTTTAAAAATATGGCCTGCTTCTATGCAACGGACGACTCTAAGCGAGCCCGAACAAGAAGGGCATCCTTCACCATCAGCTATTGACCTCACATCAACCCACTGGTCAACTTTTATGTCCCTTTCAACATTTACACCTAATAAGTGAAAATTGTCTTCGTTGGCACCGGTAGTCATACCAGAGCGATCTTTCAAAGAAGGGTCAGCAAAAGTTGGTATTCCTTCTATTCCAACAGCACCAAGACTGCCAGGCGAAGCCCCTAAAGCTTTTTTAATCGCATCTTCTTCAGCAGGTACTATTTCTATGGAAGAGGTGGCATCACGAAACTTTTGTTCTTGGAACTGATGATCACCGCGCAATAAAATTAGCGAAAGCTCACCGTCTACCATGTAGACAAGAGTTTTTATCTGATGTTCAGGAGGATGTCCTGCATCCGAAAGGGCTTCGATCGTGCGAATATCAGGCGTATCAAATTTTTCAAGAGTCTCATTTTCTAAACGATTATTAACCTTGGGAATAATTGAAGTGGCGCGTTCAACATTTGCTGAATAGCCACATGAACTGCACACAGCTACATCGTCTTCTCCAGCAGGAGACTCAACCATGAACTCGACAGAGTCACTCCCACCCATTGCGCCCGAAGATGCTTCAACAGGAATTGCATGCAGACCTAAACGGGTAAAAATGCGTTCATAGGCTTGATGATGAAGGTTGAATGATTTGTCTAAACCAGCATCATCAAAATCTATTGAGTAAGAATCTTTCATATCGAATTCTCTAACTCTAAGAAGTCCCGATTTAGGTCTCGGTTCGTCTCTAAATTTTGTTTGTATCTGATACCACATTTGCGGGAGATCCCGATAGGAAGACAATTCAAGAGCGACAGTTGCCACAACTTCTTCGTTAGTCATAGCCAAAACCTGGTCTGCATCTTTACGATCAACGAATCGGAACATGTCATCCCCAATTGCATCCCATCGACCTGATTTTTTCCAAATGTTTGCAGGGTGTATGGCGGGAAGCATAACTTCCTGAGCGCCTATCAAATCCATCTCTTCACGGAGGATATTTACAATCTTTTTATTGACTTTCCATGCAAGAGGAAGCATCGAATAATGTCCAGATTGTAATTGTCTTATGAAACCACCACGAACCAACAATTGGTGACTGACTGCTTCCGCTTCAGCTGGGGCTTCACGAAGAGTAGGTATAAAAAGGGATGTCCAACGCAATGGTTAACTTTCTTATGAGTTTTTCTTATGCAATAGCTTAGATGATTTCACTCGACGTAGTTGAATTGTTATATAGCTGACAGAATCAATATATGAGTGAAATTAATATTGAAGAAATTAAAGTTGAACTGTCTGAATGGATTCAAGAGAACTGGGATCCAGATGTCACTGTTTCGGAGTGGTGGAAGCGTCTCTCTGATGGAAGTTGGTCAGCAACCTCTTTACCTGTAGAGGCAGGTGGAAGAGGGTGGAGTCGCGTGCAGTCCGCGGCCGTAATGTCGACATTGTTTGCACACGATGTTGTTGGTCCACCTACGGGACTGGGAGTGATGCTTGCAGCTCCCACAATTGCGATTCACGGAAATGAGGATCAAATAGAAAGATTAATACCTCCTATTCTTGATGGCTCGGTCGCTTGGTGTCAGTTATTTTCAGAACCGGGTGCCGGGTCAGATTTAGCGGGACTCCAAACTCGAGCAGTTAAAGATGGAGATGAATGGATAATAACTGGACAAAAAGTTTGGACATCTGGTGGGCATATTGCTGAAAAAGGAATGCTTATCGCTAGAACTGATGTTGACGCTCCAAAGCATCAAGGGATCACATATTTTGCTTTCGATATGGACCAACCAGGCGTTGAGGTAAGACCTCTAAGAGAAATGACTGGCCGTGCTTTGTTTAACGAAGTATTCATTGATGAGGCAAGAGTTTCAAACGCTGATTTAATTGGCGGCATTGGCAATGGTTGGGCGGTTGCCAACACGACCCTAATGGTTGAGAGGTCAAGTCTCGGAAGTGGAGGGCCACAGCCTGTATCGGTGCCAGCAGGGGTTAAAGCAGGAAAACTATTGGGCAATCGTTTGGGCACGAAAGTTGGTGACCACGTGTTACCTGACGATGGCAGAATGGAAAGTGATGGCGGTCGTGGCTTAGATGTCAGATGGCTTTCAGATTTAGCTCAAAAGATTGGATCAGCAAACGATCCAGTAGTTAGGCAAGAAATAGTAAAATTACATATATTGGGAGAAGTAAATCGACTAAATATGCTTCGAGCCAAAGCAGGGGGAAGCAAAACAGGAGCTGAAGGTAATCTGGCGAAATTAGCTATGAGTGAACTCGTGCGTAGAAGCAGGGATGTAGGAAATTTGATCATCGGTGCCGACGGGATGCTAAGTAGCTCCGCAAGTTCGTTTGATGGCAGAGTGCAGGAAGCAACAATTTTTAGTCCTGCTCCTTCAATTTATGGTGGCACTGATCAGGTTCAAAGAAACATAGTTGGGGAAAGAGTTCTAGGTCTTCCAAAAGAGCCCGGTCCAAATAAAGAGACACCTTTCAAAGAGTTGCTACAAAACTGATTTTGTTTTAAATATTTGAAAAGTTACTAACTAACACTTGACGAACCTCTTCAGGGGCTTCTGTCATTGACATATGTCCCACCCCTTCTAAATCAACAACCGTCGGGTTCGGTAGAGCGTCAATAAGAGGCTGAGCAGCACGTCTTGGGGTCATTTTGTCGCGGGAGCCAAGAATTAAAGTTGTTGGACATTTAACGGATTGGGCTTGTAGAAGAGTTTCGTCATAGCTAGAACAGATTGAAAGGTCGAGGCTCAATATTCCTGGTTTAGAGTTCTCTACCACAGCAGTAGCTCCTCCGATCATCCAAAGTCCAGGGGTTGGGTTCCCGCCTATGTGTTGATCTGGACCATGACCCCAACCGGCTATAAAACTAGCCCCTTTGGGCAGGTTTTCGTCAGCAGCTGTTTGTAAGTCAGGATGCACGGGCATTCCTTCAGCCACAGCGATCAGTGTCGCTGATAGAACAGAATCAGGGTGGTTCGCTGCAGTTGCCAAAGCTATAAATGAACCCATTGAATGTCCAACAATATGAGCGGGTCCTCCAAGCCGTTCGATAATAGAAGAAATCCAGTCAGCCATTTCATTAATTGTTTCCAAAGGAGGTCCTTCAGTACCTCCATGTGCTGGGAGATCCACAGCAAAACATCGGTAACCATGGTGTGACAGGAACCGTGTTTGCTGGAACCATACGGTTCTATCCATGCCTGCACCATGAATTAAAACAACTAAAGGGTCGTTTTCATTCATTTCCTCTAAATCAATGCCACCGTTGGCTGCACTGAAATAACTATCTGCAAGATTAATAAGCATGATTGTTCACCGTTGTGAAGCTTTAAGAGCTCGATCTAGATCAGCACATATATCAGCTGGGTCTTCAAGACCAACAGAAATTCGAATAAGATCTTCACCGATTCCAGCAGTCAATAGATCTTCAGCACTCATTTGCTGGTGTGTGGTCGAAGCAGGATGAATAACTAATGTTTTAGCGTCGCCAACATTTGCTAAATGAGATGCAAGTTCAACCGATTCGATAAATTTTTTGCCCGCTTCACGGCCGCCAGAAATTCCAAAACTAAGTATTGCACCTGAACCTTTTGTGTATAAACGTTTTGCCAGTTCATGATCAGGGTGACTTGGATGATCAGGGTGACGGATCCACTCAACGGCATCATGTTTATCCAAAAGATCGAGGACGCTATGAGTATTAGAAACATGTTTCTGCATACGAAGAGGAAGAGTTTCGATTCCTTGAAGAAGATAGAAGGCATTAGAGGGGCTCATACAAGCTCCAAAATCTTTTAATCCTTCAGCTCTAGCTCGCATTGAAAGAGCTTGTGGTCCAAATTCGTCAGTAAAAACTATGCCGTGGTAACCATCATAGGGCTCGGAAAGAGTTGGAAATTTTCCTGATGCAGCCCAATCAAAGCGGCCTCCATCAACAACGGCTCCTCCTATAGCTATACCGTGACCTCCCAAAAATTTAGTCAGAGAATGAATCACGACATCTGCACCATGCTCTATGGGGCGAATGAGGTAAGGGGTTGCAAAAGTTGCATCGACTACAAGAGGTACCCCAATACTGTGAGCGGCATCCGCAATTGCTTCAATATCTAAAACTTCTATTCCAGGGTTTCCTAGTACTTCCGCATAGAACAACTTCGTATTTTCATTTGCCGCATCAAGAAAACTTTGGGGTTCGTGCGGATCAACGAAAGTGGTTGAGATCCCAAATCGGGGCATTGTGAAAGTCATCATGTTATGACTTCCCCCGTAAAGATTCTGACTTGAAACTATGTGGTCACCAGTATTTAAAAGAGTCGCAACTGCTAAATGAAAGG
>CENZ01048851.1_pt1 | contig 11021 bp, 8 predicted proteins | sample 361341 | NCBI WGS metagenome assembly CENZ01 (sample SAMEA2619782, study PRJEB7988) | marine metagenome | biome: marine biome (ENVO:00000447); feature: deep chlorophyll maximum layer (ENVO:xxxxxxxx); material: "saline water (ENVO:00002010), including plankton (ENVO:xxxxxxxx)" | depth 50 m
ATGGTCTGAAGAAGGCAGTCTAGACGCTGCTCAGCGAGCAAATACTATTTGGAAAAAAATGCTAAATGACTATGAACCACCCCCTCTTGATGAAGCAATAGATGAAGCCATGCTCGATTTCATAGCAAAACGAAAAGACGAATTACCAGATGAGTTCGCTTAGTATCCCACATTATGGGAATCTTTCCCGCTTTGTGGTAAAAGAGTTAAAATAATAATCTCATAAATCGAATTCTAGTGGAGTAAAAGAAAATGTCTTTTCCGTCAGATTTAGAAATTGCACGTAAAGCAGAACTAAAACCATTAACGGACGTAGCTAAAGAATCAGGTATTCCTGAAGAATCTTTAGAGCTCTATGGGGAAGGTGCTGCAAAAATAAAACTTGAAGCGATTGACGCTATGGCAGATAAACCCAAAGCAAAATATGTGGTTGTGACCGCCATAACACCGACGCCTTTAGGTGAAGGCAAAACAACAACAACTGTTGGACTAGGGCAAGGTTTCTCTCATATAGGAAAACGCGCAACTATTGCTATACGTCAACCGTCACTCGGTCCCACTTTTGGCATTAAAGGTGGTGCTGCAGGTGGTGGATACTCACAAGTCGTTCCCATGGAGCTTTTCAACCTTCATCTAACAGGCGACATGCATGCAGTCACCGCAGCCCACAATATGTGTTCTGCCATGCTTGACTCTCATCTTTTTCACGGTAACGAACTGGGCCTTGATATCCATAACATCACTTGGAGACGTGTAATAGATATAAACGACCGCTCTTTAAGAAATACAATGGTCGGACTGGGCGGTCGCCTGGATGGTATCCCACGTGAAACCGGTTTTGATATTACAGCTGCTTCAGAAGTAATGGCCGCTTTAGCTTTATGTACCTCTCTGGCAGATCTGAGAGAAAGAATGGGCAGGATAGTTGTCGGATACGACAAAGCAATGACTCCAGTTACAGCTGATGATATTGAAGTAGCTGGGGCAATGACAGTTCTCTTAAAGGAAGCAATAAAACCAAATCTTATGCAAACACTTGAGGGAACTCCTGCTCTGGTGCATTGCGGACCATTTGGAAATATTGCTACGGGCAACTCATCAATCATCGCTGACCAAATCGGAATACATACCGGTGATTTTCTCTTAACTGAAGCAGGCTTTGGGGCAGATATGGGAGCGGAACGTTTCTTCAATATAAAGTGTCGCTATTCAGGAATGGCTCCGGATGCTGCTGTTCTAGTTGCAACGGTAAGAGGGTTGAAAGCCCACTCAGGCAATCATCGAATAGTGGCAGGAAAGCCATTACCTGAAGCACTATTAGCCGAAAATCCAGATGAAGTTCACGAAGGTGGAGCAAACCTAAGAAAACAAATCGAAAATGTTCGCATCCATGGAGTAAGCCCAGTTGTAGCGATAAATCGTTTTCCCGAAGATTATGATGCCGACTTAGAAGCAATCGCGGAAATAGCTGAAGAGTGTGGAGCTAGATGTGCAATAACAAATCATTTTTCTCAAGGCGGGGAAGGTGCTAGTGAGTTAGCAGAAGCAGTAGCCGAAGCCACTGAAGAAAAAACTAGTTTCTCAGTCTTGTATCCAGATGAAATGGACATAAAAGAAAAAATTAAAACTGTTGCGACTAAAGTCTACGGTGCTGAAAATGTTGAATTTTCAGCCGCCGCTACAAAACAAATTGATTCCTACACTGAAAATGGTTTCGGCAACCTTCCAGTATGTATAGCCAAAACGCATCTATCTGTCTCTTCAGATGCGTCGCTGAAGGGTGCGCCCACTGGTTGGACTTTGCCCGTTCGGGAAGTTAGAGCTTCAATTGGAGCTGGTTTTGTTTACCCAATCTGTGGTGAAATGCGAACAATGCCAGGATTAGGGAAAAACCCAGCAGCAGCGAGTATAGACATTGACGAAAACGGAGAAATTGTTGGACTCAGCTGACATGAAATCTACTCAACTTAAACTCTTGGATGGTATGACATACGAGTTAATTCCATTAAAAAATGTTCATGAACAAGGAGAGTACCTACCTAAATCATCGACAATTTCTATAACTTGTTCACCGGCCAAAGATATCGAAGCAACACTTGAGCTTTGCGAAAGCTTTTTATCTAAAGGGCACACAACTATTCCACATTTCGCTGCGCGAATGGTTGAAAGCGAAGAACACGTGGCTCAAATTGTTAAACGCATTGAATCTCTAGGAATAGAAACAGTTTTTATAATCGGTGGAGATGCTGACCAGCGCGGACCTTTCAATGATGCACCCGGGTTGCTTCGTTCATTTTTAGACAAAAATCCAAAAATCAAAACTGTTGGAATCGGCTCGTATCCTGATGGACACCCTTCAATACCTGAATCCGCACTAGCCGAATCTTTGATTAAGAAACAGGAAATGATTTACGAAAGCAACCTGAATGGCTACATGGCAACTCAAATGTGTTTTGAAGCAAAAACTATTTCAAGTTGGCTGAAAAATTGCAGAGAGGCAGGGGTGACGCTTCCTTGCCATTTAGGACTCCCAGGAGTTGTAGATATGAAGAAATTGATTAATATTTCTCTTCGTTTAGGAGTTGGTGTTTCCAGTCGTTATCTGAAAAAGAACAGAAAATCAGTTTTTAAACTCCTCTCTCCTCGCGGCTACAACCCAAACAAATTGATTGTTCCAGTTTCTGATTATGCGGAAGAACTAGATATTGCTGGAATACACTGCTTCACCTTTAATGCGGTTGAATCAACTGAAGCTTGGCGTACAAAAACTATGGAACGTTTGACCTAATTTTGCGACCCGCTGGTGGTTTTCACTTCATAAGTGCGCAAAATTAGATATGAGGAAAGAATTTCCCAGACTTCTGTCCGAAGGCACTTTAGGTCCGTTGACTTTACGTAATCGAATTGTTATGCCTGCAATGGATCAAAACAATTGCACTGAAGATGGCTTAATCAGTAACAAAACACTCCAACATTATGAAGATAGAGCAAAAGGTGGAGTTGGGCTTTTAATTCTTGAGACCTCAGCAGTGAAGTGGCCTTACGGGGCTACTTCTAAACATCAGCCTTCCCTTTCAAGCGATGAAGTGATACCAGGACTTGAAAAACTTGCAGAACGCATTCATAAGCATGGTGCCCGTATCATTGTCCAAGCTTGCCATCACGGCAGAATATCTGGCTTAGATATTTCCCGTGATGTGCCCGTATTAGTTCCCTCTCTTCCAATTCCTTCTTTCGATACTTTAGGCATGGTCTATAACACGACAAATGAAGAATTAATGAAGATGGCAACTCTTACTGGAGGAAAATTGCCTACTTTTAAGCCAGCTTCAGCCGAACAAATAGAAGAAATAATTGAAGCATTTGTTTCAGCGGCTTCAAGAATTAAAAAAGCGAATCTTGATGGTATTGAAATTCACGCTGCACACGGCTATTTGATTTCAACTTTTCTTTCAAAAGCTTGGAACAAGCGTGAAGATGAGTGGGGTGGTTCTATAGAAAATAGAACAAGACTATTAAGCAAAATAGTTGAGAGGATTAGAGAAGAATGTGGGAGCAATTTTGCGATTGTTGTGAGAATAGACGGCCATGAGTACGGAATCAAAAACGGTATTACTGTAGAAGAAGCCTCTAACACAGCGGTTATAGCTGAAAAGGCTGGGGCGGATGCGATTCACGTATCCGCAATTTCTTCGTCTGGAACCGGAGTGGGTTTTACTGAGGGGCCTTTGCCGTGGGAAAAGTGTCAATACAGCCATCTGGCTAAAACTGTTCAGTCTGCTGTGGGTATTCCAGTTATAGCTGTTGGCCGCATTGAGCCTGAAGATGGCGAAAAGCTGATTGCCGAAAATAGCTGTGAATTTGTTGCGATGGGTAGACAACTCCTTGCTGATCCTGAATTGCCTAATAAATTGACCAACAACTCTCCGGAGAAAATTCGTCCCTGTATAAATTGTTTTGTATGTGTTGCACAGAATTTTTGGAATGGTGAGCCCGTTTGTGCAGTAAATGCAAGGTTGGGTAACTATGAAGCAGAAATTGTACTTCCACAAAAATCAAAAAATGTTGTAATAGTAGGAGGGGGGCCTGCAGGTCTTGAATGTGCTCGAGTGGCCTCAAGCCGAGGACACAAAGTAATTCTTCTGGAACAAATGAAAAGGTTGGGTGGCACCGCTTTATTTTCTTCTCTTACTACTCCTAAAAATGGGGAACTAATTAAATGGTTTGAAGCGGTTTTAGAAGATAGTCAAGTCGAGATAAGAAAAGGTTTCCTTGCCGATAAGAAGTCAATACTGTCTTTGAATCCTGACGCTGTTGTTATAGCTACCGGATCAAAAAGTTCTAAAAGTAATATTAGAGGTTCAGACCTTCCACATGTTTTGTCGAGAGATCAACTAAGAGGTTTACTGCAGGGTTCAAAATCTTTATACCGTCATGAAAACTCAAAAACATCTAACTTCCTCTTACTGCAGATAGATAAAAAACTTGGCATTTTAAAAAATATAGAAAAAATTAGATTTCTTTCAAAATTTTGGATGCCACTAGGTAAACGCGTGACCATTATCGGCGGTGGCTTAGTCGGTATAGAATTATCACACTTTCTGTCAGAGAGAAAAAGACAAGTGACGGTTGTTGATAACAAATCTGTCATGGCGCCCGAAATGGCACATCCACGGCGTTGGAGGACTTTACATGAAATAACTTCTTCAAATGTGGAATTGTATAACGATGTTGAAGTAGTCGAAATTAATAAGAATTCTGTTATTTGCCTAAAAGGCATGGAAGAATTCGAGATATTTTCTGATTCTGTAATCCTTGCGGAAGGAATAGAAGCGGATAAAGCACTAAATGAAAAATTTGCTGATTTAGAAGTTGAAACTCATGTTATTGGTGATGCCGAAAGCATCGGGTACATAGAAGGGGCGATACGCTCGGGTAACAAAGTCGGACGACTTCTCTAATTGAAATTATATCGAGGAATCAAATGAAACAAGAAAACGATATCAATTCAGAAATGGGAAAACTGGTGGAAGCATCTTGGAACCCTTTCGACCCAGATTTCCTTATAAATCCTTATCCACAGTATGAACTGCTACGTGATCAAGACCCTGTTCACCGAACAGCATTCGGAAATCTTGTTGTCACACGTTTTGATGATGTATTTGAAGTTTTAAGAAATCCAAACACTTCTGTCGACCGTGACAATACGGCCGAGGGAATGGACAGGCCTGAGCACATAAAAAAACTACAGGATGCATCTATGGATAGGCCCCCATCAATACTTATGCTTGATCCGCCTGAGCACACACGGCTTCGCAAACTGGTTCAAAGAACTTTCACACCTCGAGGTATTGAAAAGATGCGACATCTAACAACTGAGATAGTGGAGGACTTACTTGACCAGTTAGCTGAAAAAAGAGAAATCGATCTAATAAAAGATTTTTCCTTTGTCGTTCCTTTTGTCGTCATACATTCAATGTTGGGCCTTCCAGATGCCGACATGCTAGATGTTAGAGAGTGGTCACAAACTTTGGTGCAAACTCTCGAACCGAATATAAGTCCAGAACAGGTAGACGCAGCTATTTGGGGCGGTACTCAGTTAAACGAATACTTAACTGAAGCGCTTGCATGGAAACGAAACCAGCCTGGAGATGATCTTCTTAGTGATTTAATTGCAGTTGAGGAAGGTGGAGAAGGCCTTACTGAACCGGAACTACTTTCAATGATTTCGCTTCTTTTTGTTGCAGGTCATGAAACTACCGTCAATCTGATCGGGAATGGAACTCATTCTCTTCTAAACAGTCCTGAACAATTCAATTTAGTTCTAAACGATCCTTCTGTTGATTCCACAATAGCGGATGAGCTTTTGCGTTTCGATAGCCCTGTACAAAATTCAGGAAGGTTGCTACTAGAGGACATGGAATTATCAGGCGTTCATGTGGAAGCTGGCGAACTGGTTTTAACTGCTCTGGGAAGCGCCAATAGAGATCCTAGATTCTGGGGTGACTCAGCCCACGTTCTTGATGTTAAAAGACAAGATGCCCCCAGACACGTCTCGTTTGGTAGTGGAGTTCATTATTGTCTCGGCGCAGCTTTAGCCAAAATGGAGGGGGAAATTGCTGTTACGAAGCTTATTAGACGTTTCCCGGAAATTTCAATTACTAGTGAACCTACATATAATTCTCGAATAATCCTTCGCGGTAGAGAGGAATTTCCAGTCGATCTAGGCTCCCCAAAATAGAGAACCAGCTAGGAAGCTGTTACTTCTCTTTTGGTTACTTCAAATATCGAAATACCTAAAAGAAGTATCCCAGCTATAAGTCCGATCCATACACCAAAACCTACGGACATGTCTTCTCGCTGGGTCCCAGTGATCAACCACCCGATAAGTGGTGACATCACGCACAACGAAACAATCGTTTGCAAGTGAGGGTGTGCCAACCTTCCTCCAGGCTCTGCTAAGCCTTTTGGTCGTAAACGCATGAAACCTGTAAGTGCCATTACTCCACCAAAAGCCAAGAGCAGGAACCCCATTCTTGGTGCCCCGGGTTCATAACCAGTCCAAGTTCCTTCTTCTGTCTTGAACCATTCAAATAATGGGGCTATCGCAATCAAAGCACCAGAAACTAGAACAACAAATCCAATTTTTTGCCTGTCTGATTGATTTACTGGTGTGGAAGAAGAAGCCCCAAGTAATCCAAATCCTGCCATTACCGCTTGAGGTAAAAAATATGCTACTAATCCAGCTCCGGCTGCTCCCCATCCAGCACCTCTGATTTGGCCTAGAGCACGGAAGGATCCTGAGTGGGCTATTACTAGGAAACTTAAAATTGTTGTGAATGAAGCAAACCCCAAAGCTAAGAGAATTTGATTTCCTCCCATAGCGAGTGGTTTAATCGTAAATTCTTTTTCTGCTGCAAGGGTCAAAGAAACAAGAAGCATTAGGACCCCTAGAACTACCACAACTATTCCGAAACCAGCTCCACCTTGGCTGTCGAAAACTCCAAAACTTTCTTTTTTCAAATTCACCCAATTGCCGGCTAACACCAGCCATAAAAATATGGCTGCGAAACCGACTCGTACAGCTGAAAGAATTTTATTAGCTGACATCACTCTGTCGCCTCTTGATCTATTTCTCCACCTAGATAACTTGCTTCAAGAAGATCTTTCGATTCCAAAAGTTCAGATGCTGAACCTGACATTACTAATTCTCCGTGATTCATTACGTAGCCCCGGTCAGCTACCTGTAAAGCAAGGTGCACGTGTTGCTCAACTATTAATACTCCTGCTCCAGTTTCATCAGCAATATTACGAACTATAGGAAGTAGTTGCTCCACGATTATTGGGGCAAGACCAAGACTCATTTCATCGACTAATAAAAGTTTAGGTTTTGAAACTAGCGCCCTTGCCATTGCTAGCATTTGTTGCTCTCCACCTGAAAGGAGACCGGAACGACGATCCATTAAGGGTCTCAATGCTGGCAATAATTCGAGTGCTTTTTCCATTCCTTCCTCTTGCAACTCTTTATCACCTCGTAGACCTAGTTGAAGATTTTCTTTAACTGTTAAATTAAAGAAAAGAGATCTGTCTTCTGCTACGTGCGATAAGCCAAGACGAGCATTTTTGTGAGGATTTTTTGAATCTACGTTTTCACCAAGAACTTTTATGCTTCCACCTAAAAGTGGAATTATTCCTGAAACTGTAAGCAGGGTTGTTGTTTTACCAGCACCGTTTGGACCGAGAAGTGCGACTACTTCACCTGCATTTAGATAGATATCTAAGCCACGCACAACTGGCACACCCGCATAGCCGGTATTTACATTTTCGACCGAAAGTAATTGTTCAGTAGTTTGATTCATCACTCACCTGCCGTGTCTGACATGCCGCGCAATTCTTCAGCTGAACGGGCTTGTGCTTCTCCAGCTTCTTCGCCTAAATAGGCTGCCACTACCTCTGGGTTTGTTCTTACTTCTTCTGGCGTTCCAGCTGCAATGATCTTTCCGAAATCCATAACGTAGATGTAGTCACATACGCTTAAAACAAGTCCCATGTCGTGATCAATTAGAAAAACAGTTATGTCATGATCAAGAAGGCCTCGTAAATGCCCGCCTAGAGCGTTACTTTCAGCAGTATCTAGACCAGCTGCTGGTTCGTCTAATAGGACTAGGTTTGGTTGAGCTGCTAAAGCTCTTGCTACGCCTACAAGTTTTCTTTGTCCGTGAGGTAGATCTGTGGGCAATTCTTCTTCAAGCCCTGTTAAGCCAGCTACTTCTAAGGCCCATTCGATTCGTTTTTCTATTTCATCATTGGACTGTCCGATTCTCAGCACATCAAGTAAGAGTGTGTACCAGGAGGTGGGATGAGCGGCAACAAGTAAGTTGTCTCTTACGCTTAAATCTTCGAAAAGTTCTAAAGATTGAAATGTGCGTACTAGTCCTAACTGGGCTCTCTCATGAGGCTTCATCTGACTTAAGTCACTTCCATTAAAAATTGCTGATCCTGCTGAAGTAGGAACGAAACCTGTTATTGCGTCAATGAAAGTCGTCTTTCCTGCACCATTTGGGCCTATTAGCCCAACAAAAGATCCTTTCGATATTTCTATATCTACGTGATCATTAGCGTTCAAACCACCAAATGTTACTGTTAAATCTTTAGTTTCAAGAAGGTTACTCATACATTCTCCTTCTCAGGTTCATTAATTTCTTCTACCACATCGGCTTCTGGAGTTTTACCTCTCATTACCGCAAGCAGACCCTTTGCTTGATTGGTTACTGTAAGAGAGATTCCTTCACCGCTCGTTAATATCGCATTGACTATCAAACCCACTCCTCCTACCGCGTTGATATAGGCCTGAGTTATGCCTTCGAAATGGAGTGAACCGAACTCTGATAGTAGACCACCGCCTACTAGCATTCCGCCGAGAACCGCCCCCCAAACTGTTGTGATGCCTCCCAAGTAAACAAACGCAATCATCGCTAGGCCTACAAAAGGACTAAAAAATTCACTAGTGACCATCGGCATTTTATAAGCAACTAGTACTCCGGCCAGTCCAGCTAGGAATGAGGAGACTCCAAATCCGAGCATTTTTGTGCGCGCAACATTAACACCAGCGGCAGCGGCAGCTCTTTCATTGGAGCGGATGGCTAAAAATCTTCGACCTGTCACACCGCGTCTTAAATTGACTACAAAAAGTCCAGCTAGAGCAACGACGATTATTGAAAAAAGAGTAAATTTCCAGTAATCAGTCTGATTAGATTGTTCATCTAATGCTCCAACATACTGGCCAAACCACTCAGGCTTTGGAGTCGGATTCATCGTATGAGCTGCTGTGCCCATTATTGGCCTGTTACGCATTAGTAGATCCTCAATAGCTACTATCGATGCGAGGGTGACAACAGCAAGTTGCACGCCCCTAATTCTGAGCGCGGGTATCCCTATTAGCAGTCCAAGAAGGACTGCCGCAACGACGCCCCCTAAGGCAGCTAAGGGGTCAGGCCAACCCGGCCCTGTCACAACGAAAAAGTCCATTGGTCTCACTTTTACGCCATCTGATGCGAGCCTAATTAACACAAAACTTGATACACCCGCCAAAGTCCATTGGACCAAAGAAATTTGGCCCAAGAAACCTAAAAGAACCACCAAACTTAACATGGCTAAAATTGCCACCAATGTCATAGTCAATGTTGATTCCCACTTGGAGATAAAAATATTTGACATTACAAGCGCAATCACCACTCCAACTCCAACGCCAATCACTGGATGTTTAGTTGCAGGCGCGCGCGGCTGTCTTCCTAGACCTACGGTTCCTCTGATTGGTAGCTTGTGCCCTCTGAAATAAAGGACAAGTATCACAACTAAAACTGGAGCAAAAGCGCGAACCCCATCGACAGGTAACCAGTCTGGCCACCATTCATAACTGGTAGCACTTACTCCCATACTGGCAAATGCCCCTAATCCCAAGCCTCCTGCTATGGCTCCGGGGATTGATGTAAGGCTTCCGACTAGAGCTGCTGCTAAAGCGGATACGACGTAAAGGTTTAATTGGTTTGGCATTGTCTTGTGAAGAAATAAAACTCCCGCAAGACCAGCTAGAACTGAGGAAATAACCCAATTAAGACCAGCTAAAAATTGTGGTGAATAACCCAACAGAGTTGCGCCTTTTTCGTTCTCATCCGCTGCTCGCGTTGCTAAGCCAAATCTTGTATAGCGGTAAAGTGCCCATGCGCCAAATCCAATTATTAGTGCTGCTGCAGCAAGGTATGGAGTTGACCTGGGCAGGTTTTTATCCATTCCTACAAAATTGGTAATAGGCTCTGATGTCGAATTAAATACCCAGAAACCATCATCGGAGCGGTTCGCCGCTCCAAAATTTAATAGTGCTACTGCTTGTAAATAGAGCATGATTCCGACTGAACCAACAACTTTTGCAAGCATGGGGGAATTTCTTAGTGGCCTAAAGACAAGGAAATGCATTAGCAAGCCAATAAAAGCAGACATCATAAGTGTGATGATCATCGCTAACCAAGCCGGTGGGTCGGTCATGACATGGATTTCAACGGGCAGATTGTTTATATGAAGGGCTTTTAAGAAGCCCCATTCTGGTATCGGGTCGAACCATGGAAGGTAGATAGAACCTCCCTCATTACCAATCCCGCTCGCAGATGGCATATCTCTAAGTTCATCCCATGTAAAAGCCGCGTATGCAGCAACAGAGCCATGTGCAAAATTAATTACTCCTGAACCACGGTATGCGATTACCAGGCCTGCTCCTAAAAGGGCAAAAACGGAACCAGCGGCTAAACCCGCAAAAAGTCCGAATAAAAGTTCCACTTTGAACCGCCCCCTCTTCTACAACATGGAATATAACAAATTTAAGTGCATATAAAGCATTGGAGCGGCCCTAACGGGCCGCTCCAACACAAATTAAACGTTAAAGGCTAAAAGTAAAATTCTAACCTTCGTTTGAGCGTGCAAACGGTCCGTTTGCTACTCGGGCTTGTATATCACCCACGTTTATGATC
>CENZ01195872.1_pt1 | contig 10991 bp, 4 predicted proteins | sample 361341 | NCBI WGS metagenome assembly CENZ01 (sample SAMEA2619782, study PRJEB7988) | marine metagenome | biome: marine biome (ENVO:00000447); feature: deep chlorophyll maximum layer (ENVO:xxxxxxxx); material: "saline water (ENVO:00002010), including plankton (ENVO:xxxxxxxx)" | depth 50 m
CGTTGTTCTGCGTCTTTTTCTTCTTGTTCTAAGACAACATCTTTGTGAGTCTCGGTGTTCTCATCGATTTCTTCTTCGGTGAACATCTCCATGACGGCATCAAAGTCTTTATTAACAAGACCTTCTTCGATATTACCAACATTGATTTGAGATGGTCGATAACTTTGTCCAACCAAAATCTCGCAGAATAACGAGCGGTTTTCTTTATCTATCCATCGGGGGTTGCGATACTTCGCAATTTCTTCGGTCATAATATTTCCTCATGATTAAAAAATTGGTAGGACTATTATATCCTACCTCACTATTTATGTCAAGTCTTAAGCGGTTCTTATGAACAACTGTTTTGTTTCTTGTGTGGAACTTGATGATTGTACGGTGTTACCAGCATAGTACCCAGTATATGTACCAGAGTATGAACCAGCGTATGCACCATTTAAGAATCCAGCAAAGAATCGGTCATAGTACCCAGTATATGACCCTGTGTAGTCTCCAGCATAGTTTTGTGATGTTACATCTTTCAATTGGTCAGTCATCGTTGACCCCATCTGTACCCATGTTCCAGTAGCAGATGGCGCACCAGTTTGAAGTAGATATTTTCCTACTCCACCAGCAATAATTCTGTTTCTAAATGCAGGCACTAATGTCTGTAAGTTTGCACTTGTCATTTCATTTGGTTGACCTTCGTCACCAGCTTTTAGCAATATGTTTGAGTCTGTTCCAGCAGCAGTAGTTGGTGCAGTTTTTTGATAAAGATAATATGATACATCTGTTCCGTCAACTTGTGTTTCTGTGATTGTGTATCTTGAAGTCCATGTTCCACCAGCGGGTGAAGATGTACCAATTTTATATTGTCCGACTGTATTCGCGTCTTCAGCAGCCATTGCGGTTATAACTAGGTCTAATACTTCTGTATCTAATTCAGTATCGGTTGCTTGTTCTACAGCGGTTCCTGTCCACCTAAGAGGATTGATTTGTCCACTTTCAGACACAGCAGCAACTGGTTGATTGAATCGGAAGACAGTATCGGTAGTACTTCCACCAGAAGGGTGAGCTCCTACAGCATCAGTTCTCTCTCTGTTTGTAAATGTCCCAATTTCATCAGCACCAGCGGAACCACCTGTAACAACATTGAGCTCAGCAGTACCCGAACCATCTGTATCGGTAGCAAATTTTAAAGTAATTACTCCTGCTACTTGGTCTTTAATTTCAGTAGCCGACATCTCACGGAGACCTTGAAGTCCCCCAACGGGAGTCGGATACGATCCTGCTTTAAGTGTTACTGGCCCTGCCATTCAAGTTCTCCTTAGTTGAGCAACGAACCAGATGAATTATAGACTGCGAGTCCTCTGTGTTTCACCCAATCTGTAGCGTCTTTACATGTTAAAGTAAATGTAGTCTTAGCAGGAAGTGTTACAGCAGCATTTGCTGACCCTGCTTCTATTGTATCAGACGATGCTGGATACAGTTTACAATCAGTAGTTGTTATATTAGCAATAACAATATGAAGTCCAGCAGCAGCGGTTGGTAAAACCACCCCTTCTGCAGCTCCACCGACTGTACCGATTACATTAATTGTTTCCGTTAAAGCAGTAGCATCACCTTGAGCGGAACCAGCACTTGAAACAGAAGCAGATACTCCATATTTCAATGACCCCAGCAATTCTGCGGAATCGTTTACTGTTAAACTAGCGATGTTACTTCCACCCGAACCTACTTGTCGCCATCCACCAGTACTAACACCGACTAACTCGGCACCATTTGCAGTTACTACTTCAATCGGTGCGTTTGCAGAACCGCCATCAACGGTTTCTGTAGAAGCGGGATATACTTTAATAGTATTACCACTTACATTGTAGATGTTTATCACTAGACCAGCGGCAGCAGAGGGAAGTATTATCCCTTGGTTCGCGGATGCGGTTGATATAATATTGTATGTTTTAGTTAATGCGGTAGCAGTACCCTGTGTACTCCCAGCGGCCGAAACGGAGGCATTGATGCCAAAGGTAACATTACCACTAGCAGTAAGAGTACCAACTGACACATTATTACCCGATTCATACTTATCGTTATTGAGGTTACTAAAGTTAGTATCCACCTCAGTATTAGTGAGGGGGGAACCTTTAGAAGCTCTTAGTGTTATAGTTGACATGTTCTCTTCCCTATTATTTATTTATCAAAATTGTTAACAAGTTGCATTAAAATGCTTTTGATTTCTTGAAAATCTTCCTTCAGACTATTTATATCATCTGACATTTCAGATATTTCAACATTCCTCTGGTTAGCCAAAAATTTTCTTCTTTTATAAGCAGCAAGGCCATTACCATCCACATTTACTAAAGCCCCCGACTCTGGGTCTCTATTGTATTCTAAACTTGATACTTGTCCTGTGTCTGTTGCCATACTCTATTTATTACGCCTGTAAGGCAATAATCCTTAATTGTTTTGCTTCTGGTATTACAGAAGTATTTGATGAAAGCATTACCAACTTACTTGAGAAATACTTAAATCTCTTAAACTCTGTGTCTGCAACGGTACATGTAACAGCAGGCCTTGTTCCTCTGAAAGTCCATGTAACAGTTCCATCTGTAGCAGTTCCAGAACCGTGTGTTGGTGCGGAACTAGCAGAGGATGCACCAGTTGTACCACCTACTGTCGCTTCGTATATGTTACCAGAATTACCTACAATTGTTCCTGTAGCATAGTATTTACTTACCGCGTGGTCATCAAATACTTTAACAGTAGGTGCGGTACTATATCCTCGGCCTGGGTCTACAATTTCTAAGGTTGCGAGACCACCAGCAGATAAAGCAGTACACTTAATAGCAGCCTGTCTAGTAACACTAGAACCACCGCCACTAAATGAGAAGTTCACAGAACTTGCACTTGCGATACCGCTTCCAGCAGTACCAATACTAAGAGCGTTTACACGCTTAACAGTTTGTGTGAATACTCCACTTGCGTCAAGAGCAGTACTAGGTAACTTGTAATTAAAGTCAATGAACTGACTCTGTGACATAGCAATCCCTTTCGGATTTGTATCATCAAGTTCCATTTCTACCCAAGGTAAATCTTCGTAAAAATCTCCATCATCTTCTTGCGCTTGTCCTTTGAAGTAAACCTTAAATGAAGAACCAGCGGGTTGTCTTAAAGCAACTGAAAGTCTTAAATCTTCTGCTTCTTGACCATCTGCAAGACGCACCCTCCTCGAAATAAACTTGGACTTGGCGTTACCAAGGTTAGTTGTTTCGTTAGTAGAATCATTATTGATTTCATACTTCCTCAATATAGCAGCGTTACGATATAGTGATATAACTGGAGAAAGAAGTGTACTAGTTGTGCTTAGAGTATACCTATGTCGATAACTCTTCTTCGCCAATTTATTACCACCAGTAAATGCAAACTCATTCTTAGCAGAGAACAGAGCAGCCTCTAGTGTAGTAGGCGTTCTTCTTACTGGCAGTATATCTGTAAATGTAGAACCAGCAGCAGTTGAACCAGCAGAGTTTGTTACACATGCCTTCATGGTAACATTTGCTTCTGGGAACTCTTTGTAAGTCATGTTAGTTCTAAGGTTATTAAATGCCTTATTGTAAATACTATTAATCTTAAATGAAGTGTTCCTATTGAATCCTTGTTGTGAGTCAGCAGTAATTGGGTCACCTGTTCCTATAATATCATTAACAGCAAAGAAATAATCAGAATCACCACCATGAGCAGCATCTATTGTTTCTTTGTCATAGATAAGTTCCATTTTTTCTGTTCTTGAGTCCACTTCGTCTATCTGTCCGTGTTTAATCTTCAATGTAAATGTAGCACCAGAACCGCCAGTAGGCGTAACAGTAGATTGTCCTGTGGTTGGTATAGTAACATTAGCAGGAGTATCACTTGCTCTTTGTGGTCTAAATCCAATACCAGCATCATAAACTTCTATTCCGTCCACCACACCACCACTTACTGAAGTTACTTTTAACTTAACTCCAGAACCAGATAGGTTATTACTAGAAGCAGAAGTAGCAGTCTGGACATTGATTGCGTTCAATGTAATAATATCATTGACACTATATCCAGTACCACCACCAGCGATACCCACTTTAAATGCGTGAATATCTTGTCCGTCAACTGGTCTACCATTTAAGTAGTCAGATGCAACAATGTATTCGGCATCTTCGTTTACGAATTCAACTGTTCCAGAACCAACCGTAAATCTTTCGTAGTAAACTACATATTTAATATCTTCTGTTTGGTGAGGACTCCATGCCCTATTGTTAGATGAAGTAAATAACATTCCAGCGATATCAGTTTCTTCTGCGGTAACTCTTTCATTTGTTCCTATTTTATTTTCACCCAACTTAGAACACCAAACATTATAATTTGGGTCATTTCGTTGAGGCATCAATACAAGAGCGTACTCTTCGTTTGGTGCAACATAAAGAGGTTCGTCAAACTCAAAGTCTGTCGCGTATGTTTCTGTGTAATCGTAGTTAGTTTGTCTATTACCAGATATGTCTGGAGTAGTTTTTACTTCAGTTGCTTTAAGGAACTTCCTACCACCAGAAAGAACTGTGTCGGTTGGGAACCCATTTAAAACTTTTCTAATTTCACATGTGATACCCTGTCCAGTATCAGTTGCTGAATTTGTCGTATTGGCAGTTTGGCCTGGCCTATCTCTAAACCAAACTCTTACTTTCTTAACAAATGCTCCACTTGGCGCGTCACCGATACCGAATGTTTGAGCGATTGGGTCTCCCCTTTGTATAGGCGGATGGTGAATGAAACTTGGTGCGGTAGCATCAATACTAGCGGTCAAGTCTGCATTAATGGTCATTTCGCCAGGCTGAAGGTCTACATCTGTGACAACTTCACCTTTCTTCTCCATTGTCGTTGAACTAGTTGAAGAAAGAGACATAGCGTGTTGTTCATAAATTATATCTGTTTCTCTTTGGAAAACATTCATAGCAAAAGCAGAGTAAATTTGTTCTGCTTGTGTTGTTACGAAATTATATCTATCGTCTGGGTCATCTGTCACTCTCATTCTTCGTGTACCTACAGAGAAAGTAGGTAGACCAGCAGATTCCGATGTACCATCATTACCCCTTGGTAACCAGTAAACAAAAGCAGCGTCACCGTTTGCGTCAGTAACGATAGGTGAACCTATATCAGCAGGGGCAGAAGCACTAAACAAATAGTTTTTATCTGCATCTTCAACACCACCCAGAGGAGCGGTATTTAATCTTGAATGTAAGAATATGTGTCCTGTTCTGGAACCAGATGCTTTCCATCTTGGAATCAGAGCGTCAAACCCAGATGGGTGACAAGGACAACATCTGTCATCTTGTCTGACATCATCAAAGTAGAAATATAATCTTGTGTTGGGTTTCATTCTACGAACCCTAACACCAATTCTGTTTCCTCTCATATTTGGTAATAGAGAAACATCACTAACAAAGTTACCCAATGAGTGTGTTTGTGATGAAACAGGCATTGCTTGTGCGGTAGTTATTATTGATGTGGTTTTTTGTACTATATCTTGAACTTGCATAGTTTGAGTAGCTGTTGCACTTGCAGAAATTGTACCACCAATTTCACCAGTTAACCCACCAGCAGATGTTTGTTCAAACCATCCATTTCTTGCACCGCCATTCAGCGTTGTAATACTTTGAGATACATCACCAGAAATTGTTCCGCCAGCATCTCCACCACCATCAATAGTAATCATTTCTTTTGCAACTGGTCTTGAGCCTGGTTCTACCACCTGATTATCTGCATCAAATTTGCCCATCTCAAAACTTGTTTCAAATCTTTTAGCATTTGGACTAGCGTTAAAGGACTCTGCCTGAGCCTGAACAGCAGAAGCATTTGATAATGTGATAACATTTTTAGTTTCTTGTGTCTTGACTGTAGCGCCTGTATCTGAACGCGGAAAGAGATCCATCTCACCGTCATAGTTAAACAATAGTTCACCTACACAGTTTCTTATTTTAGTTGCAAATCTATTTTCTAACCCAGCTTCCAAGATATAAGGTCTTGTTATTGAACTACCCTGTTGAGTCCATCCAGAAGTACCGTGTGTATCATTTAATTTTAAGTCTACTTGATAATCTTCAAAGTTAGGCCCTAATCGTTTTCTTTCTGAATCATATGAAGCAGCATAACTTGGGTCTGTTAAATCACTTAACAGGTCTCCCTCAAATGCGTTTACATAGATACCGTTTTTAAATCTGTCATTTCCGTTTGCGTCTAGAATAACTTGGTCTTTCGCTTGCATTTCCATCAAACTTAAAGCAAGGTAATATTCTAGTCTGTTAATTCTTTTTTCGATTGCACCGATGTCTTGCATGGTGTATCGTCTGTGTTGTCCTTCTAGTTTATGGAAAACAGCATTTATTTCTTGTCCATATTTTTGTGCAAGGCCTGGCGCCAATGATGGGAAAGGCGGAACCTGTATTTCAGCAATTTGCATCGCATCATCCATTGCTGGCCCTCTCGCGGGCAGAGAAGAGATGCCTTCAATTACTTTTATTTCACCAGCTTTACTAATAACAACTTTATCAATTCTTGGTAGATAGTATTCAATATCTGTAGTAAAACTACTATTAGGTGTTGGGAACTGAATACCGTTTGACGGTAAATCAAAGTCCTCTGTAGGATATGGATTTTCAGTTGCAACTGCTAATGTTGTAGCAGATACAGCAGTTTGTTTAACTCTAGGTCTAAAGTCAATACAATCGCGTAAATTAAAATTACCAAGTCTCTTGGAATTATGATAAGGTATTTCAAATGTGTATATACCAGTAGCACCAGTATCATCTACTGGGTAAGAATCTTTTGCAAAGTATGTTCCGTTTGAACCACCATAGTTAGCGGTAAAGTGACTCAGTTTAATTGTTAAAAGTTTATCTGTTGTACTGAGAGAACTACTAGTTTTCTTGATAATTTTTCCATGACCATAGAAGTTATCTGTTTGTCCACTATCAACAATAAATTCTTTTTTGTAGTCAATTTTCTTATCTGAATCGTCTAAGTATGTGTTTAAGTCTGAAGAAACATATATCGCTTCAATTTCCTTAACATCCACAATACCAAGAGGCCATGGGCCGTTTGCACCACCAATATTATCTCGCGTGTCAATCTTAACATATCTACCAGTATTGAGTGCCTTTGGTACTGGAACAGCGTCTACAACTTTTACTTCTACTTGTAAGTAAGCATCATATGTTCCACTAGGTGTACCAACATCAAATTCCATTGTTTGTCCGTTGGCAGCAGAGGTAACCATACTTGGTGCAATTCTAATAACTCTTCCTTCAGAACCAGATATAGTAGTACCATCTCCAATATCTGTAATACCAGAAGTCTTACATACCATGTAAATCTTATTATCTAATATTGTTTGTGTAATACCAGCAGCGGTATATGGGAATATTACTTCTGAACCAAGAGAGGCAGTACTAATACTGAATACACCATTAGCAGGAACACTTACATTAAATTCTTCTGTGTAATAGTATTGAGTATCATATGAACCACCACCAGCAGCTGCAAGAGTCTTAGTTGACTGCCAAGGTGCTTGGTAAACTAGTTTATTATAATCTGTTCCATGTAGAAATGCGGAATCTCCTACACCATTTCCATCCGTATCATCAAGTATGATGTCAGCAAAACCACTATCAGTAGAATTTGGGAATTGAATACATCTCGCGTCTTTTAAATCACCATCTCGTACTCTTACATCATATACAAAAAGTCTGTACTGTGTGGCAGCAGCGCCTGGGTTTCCAGATGCCCTTTTTAAGGCACGAACCCTACATGTACCAATAGTTGTTCCTAGAGCGGCATGTCCGCCAAATGTTCCATCTGAGTGAGCGGCTGCACCTGTCTGTGAACCAACACTTCCGTAATATCCAATATTACATATAGCACCATTTTCTAAATCAAATGTTCCAACAACTTCTGTAACATTAAAATAGTTACCATATCCTAAAGTAACATCTCGTGCTTCTTTTATTTCTGAAGATGTTCCTTTTCTAACTTTTATTGGTTGGTTTTTATAGAACTCTCTTCGGAAACCATTCGCGTATGCAATGCCTGGCGAAACTATTGCCATGAGGTAGTTTGCATCGCCTGGGTCTGTAGCGTTTGTACTAAATCTATACCCTTCGTTATCTAACCTATATGATGAACCTCTGTAACCAAAAGTTGCCGTTCCACTAAGAACATCCCCACTAGTATGAGTAGGAGGAGAACCAGTACTTGAAGTACCAGCAATACTCACCTCATAAAGTTTGCCTAAGTGATTTACAAATTGACCTACACTATAATTAGTATTCGTTGTTGTATTAAAAGATACACCCTTTACTGTTTTTAAGTGTTCTACTATTTTCATAGTAAAAGGAGTAATTACATAATCGCCATCTGTTTCATTTTTCTCAACAGCGAAAGCTTTACCTAGTTCTGCAAGTTCATTTAATCTGGTATCATATTTCTTTTGTATCTGTCCTGCTTTTATTTTGTAGAGAGTAGTAAATCCAGTTGGCATTTCAAAGAATTTAAATACCACAGTACCATCTGTCGCGTTACCTGTAGTATGAACTGGGCCAGAACCAGATGAATTACTTGTACCAGCAGTAGTGACTTCGTAAATGTTATCACCGTTTGATATAAACTCGCCAATTTCATATATGGTTGAATTAGTATAATCTTTTCCGTAAGGTACTTTTGTGATTACGGTGTCTATCTTAGTTCTATCAGCGCCTGGCGCATTGTAGTTATAAGCACCTGTAGCGGGGTCTAAAAGACTTGTGTCATCGTCTGAGGTTACAATTGATTCATTTACTTTGATACCAACAAAGAAGTTGACATTCATGTTGTAATCATCAAGTCTTAATTTTTGAGTATCATGGGCAATAAATTTACCCTGTGCGTAAACAATACCTTCTTCTATAACAAAGTCTATCGCGTATCCATAAAAGTTCTTTGTAAAACTAGCAATATCTGTATTACTATCTACAACAAAGGTATCTCCGTTTCTACCAGAGTCGGTACTTGTTACTGTTAATGTTTCTCCTGCCTCAAATCTTATTGAAGATGCAATAGTACCAGATTCTAATTCATTACCTTTGGTATAGTTTAGATAAAATGTTTTCTTTTTAACTGCATCTGAATCGGTTCCAGTTTTAACAGATTCTATTTCTGCTTTGATTCCAGTAGCAGAACCAGTTAATGTATCACCGACATAATTTGCAAGGGTGTCATTTGATACGGCAGTACCAGCAGCATCAACATCATTAACTTTAATGTAAGGGACATTGATGGGATATCCAGAACCACCTCTTACTGTAGCACCATCTTTAAAAACGAAATCACCAAACTCTTTTATGGTGTTCAGCATGTAATCTTGTAACTGAGTTAATTCTCTTGCTTGTACCGCAACTCCAGGCTTGAAGACTACGCGATTAAATTTTTTCGCTGATGAAAAATCGTTATAATAAGGTGTTACATTTAAATCAATCGCCATTTCTTTTCCCTTAGAAAGTAAATATTATTTTTACTGTCTCTACTTGACCCTCTTCTCTTGTAATAGGTTTTCTATTATCAAAGTAAACTATGTCTCCAGAATTATTATCTATTTCTGGGTTTGTAAGACTATTTATAGGTAAAGATGAGAGTCCTTTTGTTAAATTTGTGATTGTGTCACTAGTGCCTATTCCTGCCACATCTTCTTGTAAGTAAACACTATCGTCCGTTCCATTTCCTGTTGTATCTCTTAACTGTGCTACTGTGAAACCACCACCACTTGTTGCAGTTAGTTTGTCATCTGCCCCATAATTGTTGGGGTCACTTATCCCTATGATAAAATGAGGAGAACCAGTTGCGTCATCGAATAAGGATGTTAAACCATATTTAGTGATATTTTTCATCAATCCTACTTGTCTATAATCATTTCCAGTTATTAAATCTCTTGAATCATTATCAAATGAAACTGTTACCCCCACCCTTTTACAAAACAATTCTTTTTGTGGGTGAGCACCATGTCCATCAATAGGTGATATGATAACTCTAAAAGTAGCATTAGTACCACCACCAGATGCCTGTGTTAATTGTATGGATGCATTTGTATAACCAGAGCCTGGATTTGTTATTGTTACCCCTGTGATATTTCCGTTTGTATTTACCACAGCTGCACCAGTAGCACCAATTCCATCTCCTAAAATCTTTACACTTACATCACCAGCAGTATAATCTGTTCCTTGATTGGTAACTACTATGTTATCAATAGTTCCTTTTACAGCAGTACCCTCTACATTTGTTTGTAGAGAAGCGGTATCCGTACTACCCAGAACAGCATCTGCTTTCGCGTTAGCACCAGCACCACCAGTTAAAACTATATCTGCAAAGGTATATCCAGTACCAGCAGTAGAAACGGTTATGGCGGTTACTGCTCCACTACTTACAGTAGCAACAGCAGTAGCACCAGTTCCATCTCCGTTTATTGTGACCGTGGGTGGTGAAGTATATCCACTTCCCCCAGCACTAACTGTAATACTATCAATTTCACCGTTTACATCAAACGATGGTTGACCAGCACCAGACACTTTTCTAACAGGTATATAAGCAGTAGATAAAAACCTAGTTCTATCCGAAGCACCTATCTGAAATAAAAACTTCCACTTATAACTGTCGGTAGTTGTAAAGATTTCTGTTCCTGTACTGGTTGGTTTATCAGTACTCTGTCCATTACTATTATTATCAATGCACTTGTAGACATTAAAATCGTCTGTTAAGGCATAGTAGTTTGCAGTCTGTAACGATGTAGCACCACTATTGGAGGTATTTGAGGAACTATAAGCATCATCATACTTATCGTATACTGTTCCACTTACCCAATCTATCCTACGAGCTAACATAGCCGTGTCAGCAGACTGTACTCTTTTTACAAAAAGTATCTTGTCTCTGAAATTCTGTACATCGATACGATTATCTACCGATGTATC